>Ga0074195_1000524_pt1 | contig 59416 bp, 56 predicted proteins | sample EPASupsiteHSE623_FD_64525 | JGI IMG/M metagenome (GOLD analysis project Ga0074195, IMG submission 64525) | Bioremediated contaminated groundwater from EPA Superfund site, New Mexico - Sample HSE6-23 | ecosystem: Environmental > Aquatic > Deep subsurface > Groundwater > Contaminated ...
CTCGTTTCCAAGTATTGCATCTGTAACCGAAATAAACAGTGAATAGATAAGATCGTTTCCGTCCCTTTGAAGTTCGGGGTGACTCTCCTCTTCTATTACCACAAGCAGATCTCCGTTTACTCCTCCCCTCTTTGCTGCATTCCCCTTGCCCTGGACCGTAAGTTGCATTCCCTGAGCCACTCCTGCCGGAATCTTGAATGTTATCTCCTCAAGCTCCTTTATCAATCCGTCTCCTCCACATTTTGAACAAGGCTTGGTTATTATTTTCCCTTCGCCTCCACATGATGGACAAACTGATGCAGTCTGCATGTTTCCTAAAATTGTCTGCGTGATTCTGGTCACCTGACCAGATCCTTTACAAGTTTCACAAGTGTGGATATCTGCTTCCGATTTGGCTCCTCTGCCATTACATTCGTTGCAGGATACCTGTTTGTTTATCTTGACTTTCTTTTCTGCACCGTGAGCAATCTCCTTAAGGTCAAGCTTCACACGTATCCTTATATCAGACCCTCTGTTCACTCTCCTGCCACCTCTGGATGATTGGCCATAATTTCCAAATCCACCAAATCCACTTCCAAAATGTCCTCCGAAAATATCTCCGAACTGACTGAATATATCGTCCATGGAAAATCCTGCACCACTGAATCCACCTCCACCATTGCCTGCGCCACTCATACCTGCATGTCCGAACTGATCGAAACGAGCCTTTTTGTCAGGGTTACTCAGAACGTCGTAGGCCTCGGCAGCCTCCTTGAATTTTTCTTCTGCCTCTTTATTTCCCGGGTTTTTATCCGGATGGTACTTGATGGCAAGTTTTCGGTAAGCTTTTTTTATCTCATCGGTCGATGCTCCTTTTGACACACCCAGTACTTCGTAATAATCTCTTTTTGTCATTGTATGTAAGTTAAATGCCAATTACAACCTTGGCAAAACGGATAACCTTGCCATTAAGTGTATACCCTTGTTGAACCACTTCCATAATTTTGTTCCTTTGCTCTTTTTTTTGTGCAGGCAATTGAGCTATGGCTTCATGAAAATCAGTATTCAGCTCCTTGCCTACAGACTCTATCTTCTTAAGTCCCTTGGATTCCAGATAGCTGAACAATTTATTATATATAAGCTCTGTACCCTCTATTGCAACAGCATTGTCACCATCTGAACGGCGTAGTACATCAAGGGCCCTTTCGCAATCATCAAGAGCAGGAAGCACCCCTATAATTGTCTCTTCGCCGGCTGTCAAGACAAGCTCGAGCCTCTCTTTTGCTGTTCTGCGACGATAATTGTCAAATTCTGCAGCTAACCGCAGATACTTGTCGTTAAGGGCTGCAATTTTATCCTCCGGGCTCTCTTCTGTCGGTTGGGTTGGTTGAGTTGGTTGAGTTTGTTCTGGTTCTTCTTGTTTATTTTCTACAATAACATGCTCTTCACCATGTTTCTCTCTCTTATGTTCTTTCATCTATATATATGATTTTTATACCTGTTCAAAGTTGCAAAGATAATCACAAATAATTTGCCAAAGAGGTTAACAAGACAATTTGACACTTTTACCAATTATTCTCTACCTTTGAAGCATTAATCAGACATGATGTTCACTACTATAGCAGACTTCCTCCTAAATACAAATCCTTTTTCTCCCTCTATGCTTACAATACTGGTATTGGTGGGTTTTGTAGTGGGCTTCATCAATACTCTTGCGGGAATGGCAACTGCTCTCTCCTACGTACTTTTTATGGCGATGGGTATGCCAATAAATGTTGCAAACGGAACTACCCGTGTTGGGGTGCTTTCTCAGTTTGCCGTCTCTACACTTATTTTCAGAAAAAAAGGATACCTGGATACAAAAATCGGCACAAAGGTTGGAATTCCGGTAGCCATAGGTTCAATCATAGGTGCACAGCTTGTCGCTGTACTGAATACACAGATTGTAGAGATTGTAATGGGGGTTCTTCTGCCGATAATGGCCTTATCCCTTATGACAGACAGCAAGATTTCTGTAAAAGAAAAGAGTGCGGTTAAAGATAATCTGACTCCCCTTAAATTCATTGTTTTTGTCATTATTGGAATTTATGGGGGATTTACCCATGCGGGTGTAGGAATATTGATAATTTTCGGCAGTGTCTTTTTCTATGGTCTTGATATGCTAAAGGCAAATGCTATAAAACAGTTTGCAGTACTTTTGTACACCCCTCTGGCACTTGCCGTTTTTATATGGCATGGTCAGGTTAACTGGCCCATTGCATTGATATATGCTGTAGGTAACGTTGCAGGAGCAATAGTAGCCTCAAGAGTAGCAATAAGCTGGGGTGTAAGATTCATAAACTGGGTAGTGGCGATTGCTGTAATATCAGTTTCTTTCTGGCTTATCTACAAACAATTCATATGAACAATCGGATTATAGATCTGTTATCTACAAAAAAGATCTATGAACAAAATGCCTAAGATGAAAATTGAAGTCTGGAGCGACACTATGTGTCCCTTCTGCTATTTGGGTAAAAACAACTATGAATCGGCTCTTAAAGTATTTGAACATTCAGGAGATGTAGAGCTTATCTGGCACAGTTTTCAGTTGAATCCCGATTTTCCTGAACAAACGCCGGAGAAGGTAAATTATTATCAATATATTGCAGATATAAAGGGATTGAGTTCCGGACAAGCTGAGAAATTACTTAAAGGTATTGTTGATTTGGCAAAAATAGCCGGGCTGAAATACAATCTTGATAAAGCTGTAATGTTCAACTCAATGAATGTGCACAGAATAATTCAAAAGGCAAAAAGCAAAGAATTGGCAGATAAAGCGGAGGAGAGGATGTTTTATGCTTTTTTTACTGAGGGTAAATATCTAAATGATATAGCCACTCTGGAAAATTTAGGAAAAGAGATAGGATTGACATCTGAAGAAGTAGAAGATGCACTCAGTAACGAATTATATGCTTATCTGGTAAAACAAGATATGCAAGAGGCAGCAAACAGAGGAATCGATACTGTTCCCACCTTTGTATTTAATGAAAAATATAGTGTTACTGGTTCTCAGTCCTCAGAAGTTTTTCTGGAGACATTGCAAAAGTCTTACGAGGAATACTCTAACCTTTAGCACTTATTTGTCTAAGGGAACTTTTGTTTATAATCTCAATGCTCCTGCCGGAGATTTTCAGAATACCATCTTTTACGAATTCACTAAGAACCCTGCTGACACTCTCTCTCGAAGCATCTACGAGATTGCCGATATCTTCCTGATTTATCAGAACAGGGAATATGTCGGAATGATAAATATTGTCTGCAAAATCAAGAAGCACATCGGCAAGTTTGCCTCTTGTCTGCTTTTGTGTACGGTTTACACATTTCTGATAAGATTCAAGCTCCCCTTTGCATAATTCTATTAATATCTGATTGCTGAAATCTGGGTTTGTTGCAAGCAGCTTTCTGAAGAGTGATATATCTATGAAGCAAACTTCAGACTCCTCTATTGCGGTGACTGAATATTGGTTAATCTTGTCGCCGAATGTGGTGGGGAGGCCCAGATAACTGGAGGGCTTTACAATCCTTACAACCTGTACATGGTAGGGGCCGTCAATATGAATTTTCACAAGTCCACTCTTTAAATAAGCTACATTTGTAGAATATGTACCCTGTCTGATAATTGAATCACCTTTTTTAAACCTTACCGTAAGGCAATTGACCGACAATTTATCAATCTCTTCATTAGTAAGTTTTCTGGCCGCGGCAGACTTATGGTCACAGAAAGCACATTTATTTTCCATATGAAATAATTTTCAGCAACAAAGATAATGCAATTGTGATATATATCACAATATTTAGCTGCCTATATCATATCAATTTCATAAATCCGGTCATATAAAAGTGTTTCTTTGTACAAAATAAATTCATGACAATAATTATGCAAGAAGAATTACAACAACAGATTCAGCAGCTACAGCAACAGGTTGACAAGCTGCAAAAAAAGGTCACTAAGTTACAAGACGGCAGAAAGGACCAACTGTCCATTGCCTGCGTATCCGGTGATTTGGATAAAATACTTGCTACAATGATCATATCAATTGCGGCTGCAGCTATGGACACTAAGGTTAAGATCTTCTTCTCGTTCTGGGCTCTGTCGGCTCTGAGAGACAAGAAAAAGAGCGCAAAAGGAAAAGATATTATCTCCAAAATGTTTGGTATTATGCTTCCAAAAGGAAAGGATAAGCTTAAATTATCAAACATGAATATGGTGGGAATGGGTCCGATGATGATCAAATATCTAATGAAAAAGCAAAACGTGCTCTCTTTGGACGAGATGTTCAAGACTGCAGGTGAGCTTGGAATTGAGATTATCGTTTGTGAAATGTCTATGGGTCTGATGGGCTTCAAAAAAGAGGAACTTATTGATTATCCTCATCTATCTTTCGCCGGTGCAGCAACATTTGTTACCGATGCAGGTGAAAGTGCCGCTCAATTATTCATATAATAAATACTAATAAAAGAAGATATCATGATGACAACTGAAGAATTAAAAAAGTTAGAAGTAGCAAAAAGCGTTGACGCTAGAGGAACAGCATGTCCCGGTCCGCTTTTGGAAGCTAAAAAGGCACTTAGTACTATCGAAGAGGGAGAGGTTATGGAGATTTTATCTGCAGACGAAGGAACAAAAGTAGATATACCTAAATGGTGTAACAAGCAAGGACATGACTACCTTGGAACTGTTGAGGAGAATGGTTACTATAAGATATATATGCGCAAAAACGAGATTTAGATTATTGTAATGAATAAAAGGAGTGCAAAAATCCTGGTCTTCTCTACTGAAAAGATTTCTGATCCCGCCATTGATATGGCGGGCCTTTTAAAATTACACTATCCACCTCAGGTATACACAATAGCTGTCAGATGTTCAAGTGGAATTAAGCCAAAGTGGATAATGAGGGCCTTTGAAAAGGGGTTTGATGGTGTATTTATTGCCGCTGACGGCAGTGATTGTTCCTTTGGAGAGAGCTGCACCGAGAAGACCGGATCTATTGTGGAAAGAACCCACATTATGATGAAAGAAAAAGGAATGGAACCTGCAAGACTTAGAATGGCTGCGCTTTGTTCTGTATGTAGCGAATCATTTGTAAAACAGATCAAAAGCTTTAACGAATTACTATTAAAACAGGAAAATTAGAAATTATGCAAAAAGAGCCAACCATACTATCGTTTGATGCACTGGTTATCGGTGGTGGAATTGCGGGAGGAGAAGCAGCCCTGAATCTTGCCAACAACGGTTATAAGGTAATACTTATTGAGAAAAGACTCTCCTTGGGTGGCAAGATGATTATGTTGAGCAAGGTTTTCCCAACACTTGATTGTTCTGCATGTATAACAACCCCGAAGGTTTCAGAAATATCTCGTCACCCAAATATCACTATTTTTACCGAAAGCGACCTGACCTCTATAGAAAAGAGAGGAGAGCATGATTTTGTAGCAAGAGTTACAAGAAGACCCAGGTATGTTATTGCCGAAGATTGTACTGCTTGTCAATTATGCGAAGAGGCTTGTCCGGTAATAGTAAAAGATCAGTTTCAGTATAATCTTGTCGGGCGTAAGGCAGCCTATATACCTTTCAGCATTGCAAGTCCTAAAGTTGCGGCCATTGATATTGAAAATTGCACACTTTGCGGTGCCTGCGAAAAGGTATGCCCTCCTGGTTGTATAGATTTCACACAAGAGCCGCGTGAATATGTAATAAATGCAAAAACAACCATCGTAGCAACAGGTTTCAAGCTTTATGATCCTTCAAATGTGCCAAGATACAATTATGGAGAGGCCAGAAATGTAATTACATCTATGCAGATGGAGAGGCTGCTTGCCCCTACCCGTCCGTTCCACACTATTTTACGATCAAGCGATGGTAAAGTTCCGGATAAAATTGCCTACGTGTTATGTGCCGGATCGAGAGACGACTCATTAGGAAATCCAATTTGTTCACAAATTTGCTGCATGTATTCAATAAAACAGGCCCAATTGCTAATGGGAGCACTTCCAATGGCAGATATTACAATCTATTACATAGATATAAGGGCCTATGGTAAGGGTTATGATGAGTTTTACGAACAGGCAGTAGGAATGGGAGTGCGTTTTGTAAAAGGGAAGGTCGGAAGAATTTCCGAAAAGGAAAATGGAAATCTGACTCTAAAGTATGAAGATGTTACAACAGGAAAGCTTAAAGAGGCAGATCACGATCTGGTGGTCCTTTCAGTAGGTGTCAAGCCAAACAGCGAACCTGCCGGTCTCTTTACAACCCATCAGCTGGAACTTGATTCCCTTAAGTTTGTAAAGCAGAGTGACCCACTACTGAGCCCTGCTAAAACAACAATTAAGGGTGTTTTTGTTGCAGGAACAGCAACCGGTCCCAAGGACATTCCAGATTCAATACTATCTGCGGGTGCTGCATCAACAGAGGCAATATGCTATCTAAATCAATAAACAGACATAATGAGATGAAAAAAAAACTTGGTATATATATATGCGCCTGTGGCGGAAACATCTCCGACTATGTCGACATAGAAAAGGTTAAAGATTCTATAAAGGACGAGGATTGTGTTATTCTGGCAAAGACTACAATGTTTGCATGTGGTGATTCAAACCAGAATGATATGGATACAGATATAAAAGAGAATAACCTGAGCGGTATTGTTGTTGCCAGTTGTTCTCCCAAACTTCATCTTTCAACATTCCGTGCCGTTAGTGAACGTGCTGGTCTGAATAAATATAACTATGTTCATGCAAATATCCGTGAACAGGCATCCTGGGCACATTCCGACGACAAATCAGGCGCGACAGATAAGGCGATTCTACTTGTAAAGGCAGCCATCGCAAAGGCGCGTCTGGCAGAGTCACTTGAACCAATAGTGATAGAATCAAAACGTTCTGTTGCAGTTATTGGTGGCGGAGTAGCAGGCCTGAAGGCTGCTTTATCACTTTCCAGGATGCAGGATGAGGTGTTCCTGATTGAACGGGAATCAAGAGTTGGCGGCAAATTGCACGAGCTTGACACAATAAGCCCGGAACAGATTACCGGTAAAGAGCTACTTACTAGTCTGGAGGAGGACATTAAAAATGAAAAGAATATTATACTGCTGACAAACTCAGAAGTTGTCGGTTATTCAGGAAACATAGGTGACTTTAAGCTTAAAGTTAACATTTCCGGATCTCAGGGACAATCCCTAAAAGATATAAATGTAGGTTCTATACTGGTTGCAACTGGTTTTAACTCCTACACTCCGGCGGATGGAGAGTTTGGTTATAATCAGATAAAGAATGTAATAACACTCCCTCAGTTCAGAAATCTTCTCCGAAATAACAATGAAAAGCTAGTATATAACGATAAAGAAATAAATTCGATAGCTTATATATATTGCGTTGGTAGCCGGCAGGTTAAAGGAGACAACAAATATTGTTCCCGTTATTGCTGCACAGCTGCTGTTCAAGCCTCGCTGGATGTCAAGCACAAATACCCCGAAATCCAAAATTATCATTTTACAAGAGGTGTAAGAACTTATGGCAAGCAGGAATTAATTTATAAAGAGTCCAACAGAGTCGGAGACATCTATATTCAGTTTCCGGACAAGAAACCTCCGGTCTTGACTGAATTCGAAGGAGCTATCTCTATAAAGGCAGGCGACCTGCTTTCTGAGAAAAAAGAGGTGGAGGCAATTGCAGATTTGGTAGTTCTTATTACAGGCATGGTTCCTGATAAAGACACCAGTTTAGGGTCTTTATTAAAACTACCCAAAGGCAGGGACAAATTCTTTAATGAAATTCACATGAAACTCCGTCCGGTTGAGACTGTTATAGACGGAATTACTATTGCGGGAACATGTCAGGGGCCAAAGAATGTTATGGAGTCTGTCAATTCAGCCATGTCTGCGGCAGCAAAGTCGCATTCATTTGTAAGCAAAGGCGAACTTGAACTTGAACCTATAATTGCATATGTTGAGAAAGCGAGTTGCAATTGGTGTAATGCATGTAGTAATGCATGTCCGTTTAATGCAATTTCTATGATTGATTTTGAGGGAAGAAGTGTAGCAACTATAAACACAAGTACATGTAAAGGTTGCGGTATGTGTCTTCCTGTTTGTCCTTCGGACTCCATTGAACTCATCTCTTTTACAAATAAAGAGATGGAGAGTATGATTGATGTACTGGCACAATAAAAGGTAAGATTATGTCTGCAGAAAAAATAATGACAGTAAAAATACTTCGTGAAAGAAGAAAGGTTTCCGACGAGGTAAAAGAGAATTTAAAACAATTCAATAAAGATAAGAAATCACTATTGACAGAGCTTGGACAGGAGGAGAAAACTATTGCCCAACTTAGTAAAGCAACTGGTATATCAAGAGATAAAACCATGTTCCTGGTTATGTCTTTGGTAAAATTCGGATATGCCTCTGTAGGTTCCGTTGATGATAATGATGAGTATTTCACTTATAAAATAAAGAAAAATGAGCAGAATTAATCCAAAATTTGGCAAGGAACTAAAAAAATATGGTGCTACAGAGTTCAGTTCATGCTACAATTGTGGTACATGTACAGCAGTTTGCTCACTATCTACAGGAGAAGATTCGTTCCCTCGCTCTATGGTCCGACTGAGTGAAACAGGAAATGAAGAGGAGATTACAGCCTCACTAAAGCCATGGCTTTGCTATTATTGCGGCGAATGTTCGACTAATTGTCCCCAAACTGCAAATCCAGGTGAGTTAATGATGTCCCTTCGCCGTTGGCTCATGGCTAAATACGACTGGACAGGCCTGTCAGGCTATTTATACAAGTCATTGACAGCAACAATCATAGCGATGGTTTTTGTAGCAGTAGGTGTAGTTGGCTTTGCTATTTACGAGAAATTTGACATGGAGGCTATCATGCATTCGGGTCATATGTTTGAAATGTTGGCAATTGCGGGCGTATTTGCAGTTATTTTAATACCAAATATTGCTCGTATGTGGTATTTTACAATAATTAAACCAGGAAAAAATGTCAGTTTCATGACTTATGTGAAATGTCTGGGAGAGTTCTTCATCCATATGTTTACTCAAAAGAGGGCTCTTGGCTGCGACGACAACCAAAAAAGGTGGTTTGAACATTTCATTCTGGTTATCGGATACCTAACCTTGCTATTCACAACTGTTTTTCTTGACTGGTTTGGATCAGAAAGTCTATTTGTAATTGTTCTTGGTTATGTTGTAAGTGCTGTAATTTTTGTGATCACATTCGATTTCGTTCTTGCAAGGATGAAAAAGGCAAAACAGGTGAGCAAACATTCGCAACCATCGGACTGGTTCTTTGTCATATGGCTTCTTCTGATGGGGGTTACAGCTTTTGCAGTAAGACTGTTTATCGATCTAGATATCCTAGAGAGTAACAAATGGCTATATCTGTTCCACCTTACGGTTTTGGCACAATGGGCATTGATAATTGTCCCTTTTGGAAAATGGACTCACTTCCTATACAGGTCATTTGCAATGTATTTTGCTAAATTAACAGTTGTATAATTGATTTATTTTTTATATTTGTATCGACTTTACCTGTAACCCCTACATGAAAAACGGTTCAAATATCAAAAATTTCCTGTTCTTTCAGCTCCCCTATGTTTTTTACATTTCCATTCTGGTGCTTTGGTTCTATTACACGTATTCAGAAGACAACCCGGTAAATTATATAGCACTGGGAATTGCTATGCTGGTTTTCATCCAATATGTCTTTCAGAACAGATTTGTTGGAGTCTCAATTGGAGTTATTGGTTTCTCGTTAAGTCTGATTTTCCTGTTTTCATTCATTTCCAATAGCACAACAGAATCCCCCAGCTTTCTTATGGCTGTCGGTTTGATTATTGCGTCTCTCTCTCTTGTTATGGGCGTCATCATGACCATAACTAACCTTACCGGTTATCCTGTGAAAAGAAAACGACAATAAAGTTTAACTTGTATTTTTTTGTATATTTGGAAATAATAAACAATTCCAAAAATGGCTGAACATTCAATGGGTCACATCTCTCAGATTATTGGCCCTGTTGTTGATATATGTTTCGAAAACGAAAATTCTGACAAACGGGTAATACTACCCGGAATACACGATGCAATCAAAATAAAACGTCTTGATGGACGGGAGCTTATTGTTGAAGTTCAGCAACACATAGGAGAAAAGACTGTCCGGACAGTAGCAATGGACTCTACGGACGGTTTAAGACGAGGAATGGAGGCTGTTTCGCTTGGGACACCAATCCACGTACCTGTAGGGGGCCAGATTAAAGGTCGGCTGATGAATGTTGTTGGAGAGGCAATTGATGGCATGGGGCCTTTGGATATGACAGGTTCATATTCAATACACAGAGACCCTCCAAAATTCAGTGAACTGATAACTGCTAAAGAAGTTTTCTATACAGGCATAAAGGTTATTGATCTTCTTGAGCCCTATTCCAAAGGTGGGAAAATCGGGCTTTTCGGAGGCGCGGGTGTTGGAAAGACAGTGATTATAATGGAACTAATAAGAAATATTGCCAAAAAGCATAATGGGTTCTCGGTCTTTGCCGGTGTGGGAGAGCGAACAAGAGAGGGAAATGACCTATTAAGGGATATGATAGGTTCCGGTGTCATACGATACGGCAAAGCTTTCAAAAAGAGCATGGAAGATGGTAAATGGGATCTCTCACTGGTAGATCCTACTGAGCTAGCAAAATCACAAACCACACTTGTTTTCGGACAGATGAACGAACCGCCAGGTGCCCGTTCAAGCGTTGCTTTATCGGGATTATCTGTCGCTGAGTCATTTAGGGACGAAGGAACCCAGACAAACGATATTCTTTTCTTTATCGATAATATTTTCAGATTTACTCAGGCTGGTTCTGAGGTATCTGCTCTGTTGGGGAGAATGCCTTCTGCTGTTGGATATCAACCCACACTGGCAACAGAGATGGGTACAATGCAGGAGAGGATTGCCTCAACAAAAAAGGGTTCTATCACATCTATTCAGGCGGTTTACGTACCGGCTGACGACCTTACAGATCCGGCACCATCTACTACTTTCACTCACCTCGATGCAACAACCGTTCTTAGCAGAAAAATAGCAGAACTCGGTATTTATCCTGCTGTGGACCCATTAGAGTCTACATCCAGGATTCTGGACCCGCTTATTGTTGGAGAAGAGCACTACCAGACAGCTCAACAGGTTAAACAGATATTACAAAGAAACAAGGAACTTCAGGATATAATTTCCATTCTTGGTATGGAAGAGCTTTCTGACGAAGACAAAACCACAGTAAACAGGGCTCGCAGAGTTCAACGTTTTCTTTCACAGCCATTTTCAGTAGCGGAACAATTTACCGGAATTAAAGGAGCCACTGTCTCTATTGAGGATACTATCAAAGGATTCAAGATGATACTGGAGGGCAGCGTAGATTACCTTCCTGAGCAAGCATTTCTTAATGTAGGGACTATTGAAGAAGCTATTGAAAAGGGAGAGGGAATTTTGAAACAGGTATAACAATGGTCAAGATATGAAGCTTATAATATTGAAACCAGAAGGGTCGGTATTTAACGGAGATGTAGAATCTGTCACGCTACCTGGAAGGGACGGCAGTTTTACATTGCTTGCCAGGCATGCTCCACTGATTTCTATACTGGATAAGGGATTTATAAAATTCCGGAAGATAAATGATGAGGAGCATAACCAATTGGAGATAAACAGTGGGTTTGTCAAAGTGAAAAATGATTTGGTTACAGTATGTATTAATTAAAATATAAAATCATGTATAAGGTTAGCCGAAAGATGATGATTACTCTGTTAATATTCTATCTTGCAGTGGGTATTGGGGTTGGATTTGGACTATACTATTTATATCCGGTCTACTATTTTAAATGGTATCCGTTTATACCGGGTTATTTCACCGTTTTAGGAGTCATACTATACAGTTCTTTAATGTTTTATAAAAAAAAGAACCCCAAAAAGATGATAAATGCCTATATGATGATGCGGGGTATTAAATTTCTATTGACAACTGCCACCATTCTTATATATGACTTGACAATGGACGAATACATCTATGAATTCTCCATAACCACCATTGGATTCTATTTCTTTTACCTCTTTATAGAAACATATATTTACTTCAAGTTTGAGAAAGAGAAAACCGTTAAATGAAAAGAAATCTTAAAGTTCTTGTTTGTCTGATTATCCTGACTGTTTCATTCAGGGGGTCTTTAGTTGCAGAAGATATTGATGCAAAAAAAATTATCTTCTCCCACATAGGAGATTCTTATGGATGGCACATTACAACCTGGGGTGATAGACAAATTGGTGTTCCATTACCTGTAATAGTATTCAGTAAAACATCGGGATTAAATATATTTCTCTCTTCGAGGTTGGAGGATGGCGAATCTTTCAGAAATTTTAAAATTGCCGTAGAGGGAAGGTATACAAACAAGATTGTAGAGGTTGGACCTGCCGGGGAGGAAACAAGACCTGTGGATATTTCCATAACCAAAAATGCACTTGCACTAATAATTAACAGTACTATTCTAATTACTATTATAATGCTGGTATCCGGGTGGTATAAAAGACACCCGCTCGCTGCTCCAAAAGGTTTTTCCGGAGCAATGGAGATTTTTATTATGGACATAAACGACAACGTAATAAAACCATCAATAGGAAAAGATTATTTAAAATATGCACCCTACCTGCTGACTGCATTCTTCTTTATTTTCATAAATAATGTAATGGGATTGATTCCACTTTTCCCGGGAGGAGCAAATACAACCGGAAATATTGCCGTGACAATGGTTCTGGCACTATGTACTTTTTTTGTTGTCAACATATCCGGAACAAAAGAGTATTGGAAAGAGACTATATGGCCCGATGTGCCTTTGTGGATGAAGGCCCCAATTCCACTTATGCCTGTTATTGAAGTATTTAGTGTGTTCTCCAAACCCTTTGCACTTATGATCCGTCTTTTTGCAAACATAATGGCAGGTCATGCAATTATCCTTTCGCTTACATCGCTTATCTTTATAACCGTGGCAATGGGGCCGTCGGTAAATGCAGGGATGACTGTATTATCGGTTGTCCTGAGCGTTTTTATGAATTTTGTCGAAATTCTGGTTGCCTATATACAGGCTTATGTATTTACAATGCTTTCGGCAATTTTTATAGGGTTGTCACAAGTAGAAAAAAGAAAAACAGAAGCTTATTAATAAAAACAACAAAATATTTAAAAATTATGGTTCTATTTACATTTTTAGAAGTTGCAGCTACCAATATTGGAATTGGTACCATGGGAGCAGCCTTGGGAGCAGGAATTGCCGCTATTGGAGCTGGTTTAGGAATAGGGAAAATCGGCAGTTATGCTATGGAGGCTATTGCAAGGCAACCTGAATCTGCCAACGATATTAGGATGACAATGATTATTGCAGCCGCATTGGTTGAGGGCGCATGTCTTTTTGCAATTGTGGTCTGTTTCCTGGCACTGTAACACATACATTATGTCCTTACTATTACCTGATTCCGGTTTACTTTTCTGGATGCTGATCTCTTTCGGTATTGTTTTCTTCATTTTGGCAAGATATGGGTTTCCCGTCATTGTCAAAATGGTAGAGGAGCGAAGGGCATTCATACAAAAGTCCCTTGACGATGCCAAAGCAGCCAAGACTCAACTGGATAACCTTAAGGAAGAGAGTGATTCGATAATCTCTTCTGCCCGTTTGGAACAGGTTAAAATCCTGAATGAAGCGAATCTGATTAAAGAGCAAATTATCAATTCTGCAAAACAGGAGGCTAAAGATATCTCTGCAAAGATGATGGAAGATACTAAAAGAGAACTGAGCATAGAAAGGGAACTCTCTATTAAGAAAGTGCGAAGTCAAATTGCAGCTCTTTCCGTCGAGGTTGCAGAGAAGGTTGTAAGAGCAGAGCTAAATAAAACTCCGGCTCATATGGATATGATAAACCGTTTTCTGGACGAGAGTTCAGAAATGAAATCGTAAGAGATGAACAGAGGTATAATATCCACCCGTTATGCAAAAGCATTGCTGTCCTATGCACTCGAGAAGGGTGCAGATGAGGCGGTCTACTTAAAAATGAATCAATTATCAAGGTGTTTCTTTGAGGTTCAGGAGTTTGAGAAGACATTATCCAGTCCTGTCGTCACTGCCAGCGATAAGTTTTCAATTATCAGAACGGCCTCTGGCAATTTAACAAGTGATGAATTCGACCGATTTATAAATCTTGTAACCAGGAATAACAGAGAGAATTTATTACGCTCAATTTCTCTGTGTTACATCAAGTTGTATCAGAAGAAAAAAAATGTGAGTATTTGCAATCTTATTACAGCTGTTCCTGTTACGGAAGAGGTTGAGTCAAAAATATCAAAGATGATTATTGACAAAACCCATGGTACTGTAGAACTTAAGAAAAGTGTAAATCCCGGCATTCTTGGTGGGTTTATATTTGAACTGAATTACAACAGGCTGGATGCAAGTGTAGCTACACAGCTAAAGAGGATAAAGAGGCAATTTGAAGCAATAAATAACTACTAAACAGATTATTACATGTCTGAAAATATAAAAATAAGTGAAGTATCGGAAGTGTTGAAGATGCAACTTCAGGGAATTGACACAAAGTTGAATTTCGAAGAGGTAGGCACTGTTCTGCAGGTTAGTGATGGTGTTGCAAGGATTTTTGGTTTACTGAATGCAGAATCAAGTGAGTTGCTTGAGTTTGACAATGGCATGGAGGCTGTTGTCATGAATCTTGAAGAGGATAACGTAGGAGTGGTATTACTCGGTCCATCAGACCATATAAAAGAGGGTGACAGGGTAAAGAGAACCGGCAGAATTGCCTCAATCGATGTTGGAGAGGGCTTGCTGGGACGTGTGATAAATGCTATGGGAGAACCACTTGACGGGCTTGGATCAATAAAAGGTGAACTTACAGAGATGCCGTTGGAAAGAAAAGCACCGGGAGTAATATTCAGACAACCTGTCAACGAGCCGCTTCAGACTGGTCTTAAGGCAATTGATGCAATGATACCAATAGGGCGCGGTCAAAGGGAGCTCATTATAGGTGACCGGCAGACCGGGAAGACATCTATTGCAATTGACACGATTTTAAATCAAAAGGAAAATTATCTGGCAGGTAAACCTGTCTATTGTATCTATGTGGCAATCGGACAGAAGGGTTCCACTATAGCATCTATTGTAAATTTATTAAAGGAGAAAGGAGCATTGAGCTATACAACAATTATTGCCGCCACTGCTTCTGATTCTGCTGCAATGCAATACTTTGCTCCATTCGCAGGAGCAGCAATTGGAGAATATTTCAGGGATACCGGGCGACACGCACTTGTTGTTTATGATGACCTTACAAAACAGGCCGTTGCTTACCGTGAACTCTCACTTATACTCCGTCGTCCGTCGGGTCGCGAAGCTTATCCCGGAGACATATTCTATCTGCACTCCAGACTTCTTGAAAGATCGGCCAAGATTATTGATCAACAAGAGGTTGCATGCAAGATGAATGACCTTCCGGAGACATTGAAAAGAAAGGTAAAAGGGGGTGGCTCACTTACAGCATTGCCAATAATTGAGACCCAGGCGGGTGATGTGTCGGCATATATCCCTACAAACGTAATATCTATTACCGATGGTCAGATATTCCTCGATACTGCACTTTTTAATCAGGGAAACCGCCCTGCAATAAACGTAGGGATTTCTGTTTCGCGCGTTGGTGGAAATGCCCAGATAAAGGCTATGAAAAAGGTGGCAGGAACATTAAAAATCGATCAAGCACAATTCCGTGAACTTGAGGCCTTTACAAAGTTCGGAGGAGATCTTGATCCTGTAACTGCACGGACAATAGACAAAGGTCAGAAAAACACACGTCTCCTTGTCCAGCCTCAATGCTCACCTATGCCTGTAGAAGAACAGATTGCAATACTTTACTGTGGCACTCACGCTCTTTTGAAGAGTGTTCCCATTGACAAAGTTGCGGCTTTTGAGGTGAATTTCTTAAACATCATCAGAAACACCCCGGTTTTAGAGAAACTACGGCAAGGAATTCTGGATGATGAAGTTACATCAACAATAGAGAATGTGGCAGCAACAATAACCGGAACTTCCCAAAACATATAAAAGATGGCATCGCTCAAGGAGGTAAAAGGGAGGATCACATCGGTAAACAATACTCTAAAGATCACATCTGCCATGAGAATGATCTCTTCTGTAAAGTTGCACCGTTCACAAATTGCAGCTGCCGGTATGGGTCCCTATCAAAAAGCACTTAAGGAGATATTCATCGAAACGGCAGCGGGGCAGAACGATCTTAAATCGGCATATATGGATAACCGCAAAATCAAAAGGGTGGCCATTGTTGCTGTATCGTCAAATTCGTCGTTGTGTGGTGCTTTTAATGCAAATATCGAAAAGGCTGTAAAGAGTGCTATAGAAGAGTACATTAGTTTAGGCAAGGAGAATATTATGCTATTCCCGATAGGTAAGAAGATTTCAAAATCACTGGTCAATCATAAATACCCTGTTGAAAGCATTAATGCCGGCATCGCAGACAAACCTACCTATGCACTATGTTCTCAGTTGGCTTCCGACTTAATGTCGCTTTTCAAGAATAAGAACGTAGACAGAGTTGAACTGATTTACAACCATTTTAAAACAACTGCCAACCAAGAGATTATCAGAGAGATCTTTCTTCCTCTGAACTCAATGAATGAGGAGAGAGGTAATCCATCTGACTATATTTTTGAACCCGCCAAGGAAACAATTATAAACGAATTAATTGACAAGGTTTTAACATTCAAGATATTCGCTATTATAATGGATTCAAATGCTGCTGAACATGCAGCTCGTACAGTGGCAATGCAAATTGCCTCAGATAATGCAACTAAACTTATTCAGGAGCTCACTGTTCAGTACAACAAGACACGTCAGCAGGCAATAACAAATGAGTTGCTTGATATCATGGGAGGCATAGCCAGATAATCAGATTGTTATTCTTTTTCTCCTCCTTACCTTGTAAATTTCAAACCAGATAATACTTAGAAAGCCCAACAGGACACAGATAATTGCTTCTACAAATTTTATACTTTCAAACTGAAACAGACTTATTAAAAATGGAGAGTTAAGTATAAGAATCAAGAAGAATCCGGCCCCTCCTACAACCCATTTGACACTACTGTTTGGAGTAAGGATTATCCTGAAAATATTTTCAGACCATGATCTGTTCGATAGTATTACAGCTATGTTTGAAGATATTAATGTTACAAAAGTAAGCGTCCTGACTGCTTTTTCTGTATACCCCATATCAAGACCCACAAAGTAGACAAGTAGAGTGATTATCAATATACCAATCCCTTGTGAACAACTGAGTAATATCTTTCCAATACCAAAGAAGGGCGCATCTATTGCCTTAGGTGGTCTTGACATCACATTCTTCTCCTCTCTCTCTGCTTCAAAGATAATTGAACACGCCGGGTCAATAATCAGTTCCAGAAATACAATATGAACAGGCCACAGAATCAATGGAAGGTCTGCAAAAAAAACCGGTATAAGAGATAATCCGGCAATTGGAACATGTATTGCAAAGATATAGCTGAGTGCTTTTTGCAGGTTGTCAAATATTCTGCGCCCCATCTTTACTGCACCAACAATTGATGAGAAATTATCATCCATTAAAACTAAAGAAGATGCCTCCCTTGCTACATCGGTACCCTTCTCTCCCATTGCTACTCCAATGTTTGCAGCTTTTAAAGCCGGAGCGTCGTTGACACCATCTCCAGTCATAGCAACAATTTCACCGTTTTTCTTAAGCGCATTAACTATTTTTAGTTTCTGTTCCGGAACAACTCTTGCAAAGATGTTTACCTCTTTTATTCTTTTGCATAGTTCATCTTCATTCATTAACTGCAATTCAGAACCTGTTATACAAAGTTCCGGGTGTTTAAGTCCTATCTCCTTACCAATATTTATGGCTGTTACGGGATAGTCTCCGGTAATCATAATTACCCTTATTCCTGCTTTGTAACACTCTTCTACAGCTTTTGGCACACTCTCTCTTATAGGATCGGACAACCCAATCAATCCAACAAACTCAAAATCAAAATCATGTTGTATCTCTGGCAGATCCCGCGGTGTAATCTTAGCTTTTGCCACACCTATTATTCTTAACCCTGCCGATGCCAGTTCGGATACTGTCTTTTCATATTTTAATATACTTTCACTGTTTAAGTGGCACAGATCAAAAATTGCTTCAGGAGCTCCTTTAGTTGCAATAACTCTTTCATGACTTGACGGGCTGGAGAATACTCTCGACATTGCAAGAAGTTCTTTTGACAAGGGATATTCTTTCTCCATTATCCAGTCATTATGAATATGTTCTGTATCATTAAGGTAGCTTTCTCCTATTGTGGTTATGGCTTTTTCCATTGGGTCAAAGGGATCTACCTGACTGGAAAGGATTCCGTACTCGATAATTTCATGATATTGTTCAGGCACATCTCTTGTAACAGAAACATTTATCACTTCTTCTCCATTATAAAGAGAATTAACAGTCATTTTATTTTGTGTAAGGGTCCCTGTTTTGTCTGTACACAATACTGTAGCAGAACCAAGTGTCTCAATTGCAGCTGGCTTTCTGGTTAATACAGATTTTTTTGAAATTCTCCACGCTCCAATGGCAAGAAATATTGTCAGAACAACAGGAAACTCCTCAGGCAGCATTGCCATAGCCAGAGTAATACCTGCAAGGAAACCCTGTAGCAGGTCGCCTCTTGTTATAGTATAAATACCAATAACAGCTACACATAGGACAACCCCGATAATTGCCAGCCTTTTTACAAGAACACCCATTTCTCTGTTAAGCTTGGTGGGTTCCTCCTTAACGGTCTCCAAAGCTTTTCCGATTTTTCCTATCTCTGTATTTATGCCTATGCCGGACACTTCATATATACCATTACCCTGAACTATCATAGACCCCGAATACACACATGGAATATCGTCACCCCCCGGAACAAAATCGCTATCGCTCTCCTCCCATTCCCTCTTTCTTACAGAAACAGATTCTCCGGTCAGAAGAGATTCATCGGCCATTAGGTTAACACTATGAAGGACATTTCCGTCAGCCGGTACCCTGTCGCCCTCCTGCAAGACCACAATGTCTCCCATTACCACCTCTCTGCCTGCTATTCTATATGTTTCGCCATCTCTTATGACCAGTGCCCTCGGACTTGCAAGATCCTTTAAAGCATCAAGCGCCTTTTCGGTTTTTCTCTCCTGAAAATATTCAATGCCCATAATTACGAAAACGAAGCTCATTAGCATTATACCTTCCTGGATATCACCCAGAAAAAGATATAGCGAACCACAAGCAACCAGAAGAAGGAACATAGGTTCTTTTAGTATTCCTACTGCGATTTTTAATGCTCCACGGTTTTTTGAAGAGGGTAATTCGTTAAAACCATATTTGGCACGACGAGCGTTTACCTCCTCCTGCGAGAGACCCTGGTAGCTTTTTTGCGATGCTTTGTTTTCCATATAATATTTATCTGATTGCTTTGTCAATAATTTCTATAAGTTGTTCTGTCTCCTTTTGAGAGAGATTTTTTGTAAAAAGTTCTGCAATGGACTGATGTGCAAAATCATGCATTTGATTTAGCAACCGTCCGTTTTCAGTCAGATGAAGATGGGTGCTCCTTCTGTCCTGATCTGAACGGACTTTATATACACACCCTTTTTCGATCAGTTTGTCAATTGCGACCGTAACTGTTGGTTTGGAAAGATTCAGTGCTGCTGACAACTCTGTAAGACTGGGATTGTTGAGGTGACCGATTGTCTCAAGGTAATGCATTTGAGTCAGTGACAAGCCTGTTGTGTTATACTGCTCCCGGGCCCGGTCCTCCATGCGGCCCATAATATCGGAAAGTTTGGCAATTATGTTTATCAGATTATTCATGCCGCAAATATAGTTAGTTTAGACTAACTAACAAATATTTCAACAAAAAAAGGGGGCTGAAAATTCAGCCACCTTTTATATCTGGTTGTCAGAATGGATTACATCTTGTCGTTACTGCCAAGCACACTCAGGATTTTGTGTTTGTAGAGAGCCTTTAGTGCGTCACGTGCCGGTCCAAGATACTTACGAGGGTCAAACTCTTCAGGTTTCTCTGCAAAAACCTTTCTTATTGCAGCTGTCATAGCAAGACGGCCATCAGAGTCAATATTTATCTTGCACACTGCACTGGCTGCAGCTTTCCTAAGCTGATCCTCAGGAATTCCTATAGAATCTTTAAGCTTGCCGCCGTACTTGTTTATCTCTGCAACTATATCCTGCGGTACGCTTGATGAGCCATGGAGTACGATAGGGAACCCTGGTATTCTAACCTCAATTTCCTTTAGGATGTCAAGACGGATCTCCGGATTTTGCCCCGGTTTGAATTTGAAAGCTCCGTGAGAAGTTCCAATAGAGATTGCAAGAGAGTCCACACCTGTCTTTTTCACAAACTCTTCCACCTCTTCCGGTTGTGTATATGTGTGGTGCTCTGCCGACACTTCATCTTCAACACCTGCCAGGACGCCAAGTTCTCCCTCTACAGAAACATCATGAGCATGAGCATACTCTACGACCTGTTTTGTAAGTTCTATGTTCTTTTCAAAAGGAAGGTGAGAACCGTCTATCATAACCGAAGAGAATCCCATATCTATACAAGATTTGCAGAGTTCAAGTGAATCTCCGTGATCGAGGTGAAGTACGATTGGAATGTTTGCACCAAGTTCTTTGGCATATTCAACAGCTCCCTGAGCCATATAACGTAGTAGTGTCTGATTGGCATATTTTCTTGCACCGCTTGATACCTGAAGAATGACAGGAGATTTTGTCTCTACACAGGCCGAGATTATCGCCTGCATCTGTTCCATATTGTTAAAGTTAAAAGCAGGAATTGCATACCCGCCCTTTACTGCTTTGGCAAATAGTTCTTTTGTGTTTACTAAACCAAGTTCTTTGTATGAAATCATAATATCTAAAATTTATTATTAAACCTTTTCGCGGCAAAGTTAACATAAAAATCTAACTTTGCTTATAAATTGAAAATTATGAAATCGCATGTATTACAGGAATCTAACTGGAAAACAGTTAAAGATGAGTCATTTAACATTGCAATTTTACCATGGGGTGCCACAGAGGCGCATAACTTTCATCTTCCCTACGGAACTGATACCATTTTAGCAGAGAAAGTTGCCGCTGATGCTGCAGAAATTGCAAACAGAGGTGGAGCGGGCTGCATTGTACTGCCATCGATTGCATATGGTGTAAATACCGGACAGATGGAAGTTAAGCTATGCATGAACATGAGACCATCCACTCAAATGGCAATTGTAAGGGACATTCTTGAGGTTCTGGACAAACATGAGATAAAAAAGTTAGTTATACTGAATGCTCATGGTGGTAATGCATTCGTTCCCATTATCAGGGAACTCTCTCTTGAATACCCGCATATACTCATGAGTGCTGTAAATTGGTGGACCGCATGTAAACCTGACGGATTTTTCGTGGAGGCAGGCGACCATGCAGGAGAGCTTGAGACATCATGTATGCAATTTATTGCCCCGGATCTTGTTCTTCCTCTTGAGGAGGCCGGTAATGGTAAAGAGCGGAAATTTGCTATTGATGGATTCAATGAGAAGTGGGCATGGACGCCAAGAAGATGGATATACATAACAGAAGATACAGGTGTGGGAAATCCAAAATACGCAACTCCGGAAAATGGTGAGCGTTTTTTGAAGTGTTGCACAGAAAAAATTGCCCGGTTTTTAAATGATTTGTCTAAAGTTAAAAGTGAAAGTGATCAATATGAATAACAAGGTTCTGATATTCTCCGCTCCATCCGGGGCAGGAAAAACAACGGTAGTGCGCCATCTGCTAGATAAATATCCATTCCTGGAGTTTTCTGTCTCTGCAACATCGCGCTTGCCCAGAGGTGAAGAGGTGAATGGCAGTGACTATTTTTTTCTTGACAAAATGGATTTTATTGAAAGGATAAAGGCTGGAGATTTTATCGAATATGAAGAGGTCTATTCAGGTTTTTTCTATGGTACCCTAAAAAGTGAAGTTGAACGGATTTGGTCGGAAGGTAAAATTGTAGTATTTGATATTGATGTAAAAGGCGGGGTAAACCTTAAAAAGCTTTACGGCGAGAGTGCTCTTGCCGTTTTTGTACAGCCTCCGTCCATTAATGTTCTCAGGGAACGATTGGTGGCAAGAGGTACCGATTCTCCCGAAACAATTGAAAAAAGAGTGGACAAAGCAAGTGAGGAGCTAACCTTTTCCAAATATTTCGACAGGGTTCTGGTAAACGAGAACCTCGACAACTGCCTGAAAGAGGCAGAAAAACTTGTAGAAAATTTTTACTCAGAAAAGCCATTGTCTAAAATTAAGTAAATGCGCGTAGCTCTCTTCTTCGGATCATTCAATCCTCTGCATATAGGCCACATAGCCATATGTAAATATCTTATGGATAGTGGTGAGATTGATCAGCTAAGGTTGGTTGTGAGCCCTCAGAATCCCCTAAAAGACAAATCACAGGTTGACAACAGCTCTGACAGGCTGGAACATGTAAGATGCTCAGCATCTCATCTTGGAAACAAGGTAGTAGTATCGGACATTGAATTTTCATTGCCGGCCCCGTTATACACTATCTCCACATTAAGACAATTGAGTGCTCAGGAACCTCAGAATGAATTTATTCTCATAATTGGGGCAGACAATCTTGCCATAATAGAACAATGGAAACTGTGGGAGAATCTTCTCAAAGAGTATCAGGTGTGGGTATATCCCCGCAGCGGGTTCGATGGTAAAGAGCTATGTAAAAGGTATGGGGCCCGTCTTATTGATGCACCAAACATTGATGTCTCTTCAACTCAGATAAGAGATGGAGAGGCAGATGGTAAGGACCTCTCCTATCTTAAGGCATAATTATGTTAAAGAAAAAAATCAACATATTCTGGTTTAGAAACGATCTCAGGCTTGAAGACAACCGCGGATTATATGAGGCTCTCAGATCCGGTCTAAGAGTTCTGCCTCTGTTCATATTCGACACGGACATTCTCAGTCAACTCCCCGACAAGTGTGACAGAAGAGTGGATTTCATACATCAGGCACTCTCCAGACTCGAATCGAAAATTTCCTTAATAAAAGGAACCGGCTCCGGTGAGTTCCCTATTCTATATATGTATGGAAAACCGGAGGCTGCTATTGAATTCATATCATCAGAATTCAATGTCTGTTCTGTTTTCTGTAACGAAGATTATGAGCCCTATGCTGTAGAGAGAGACCAAAAAGTTGCCTTATTGCTCAAAAACAAAGGAATAACCTTTCAATGCTTTAAAGATCAGGTTATTTTCTCAAAAGATGATGTTCTTAAGCCAGATGGTCAGCCCTATACTGTTTACACTCCTTACTCCAGACAATGGCTCAATAAACTAAATAATGAACCTGATACCCATCTGAAACATTGGCCATCCGAAGAGCTTACTCATCAACTTGTCATGTCATCCGAATTGTTGCCACTGTCAAATCTGGAACATGAAAACAATGGTTCACTAAAACTATTCAAGAACATGCCGACCCTTGATGATATAGGGTTTATCCCTTCCGGAGAAATTTTCAATAGCCCTATCCTTATAAATTCAATAATTGCAAACTATCACATTACCCGGAATTATCCTGCAAATGAAGCCGGAACTACACGGCTAAGTGCACATCTAAGATTCGGCACTATAAGTATACGAACCCTTGTCCGCTCTGCATACGAGCTTAACAAGGTATGGCTCGGAGAGTTGATATGGCGAGAGTTTTTCAAGTCGGTCATATATCACTTTCCATATGCAGCAGACGGGCCTTTTAAAAAGAAGTACGGCTTTATTGCATGGAGGAATGACGCGAAGGAGCTGGAAAAATGGTGCAAGGGAGAGACAGGATACCCAATAGTTGATGCTGGTATGCGGGAGCTAAATCAGACGGGATTCATGCATAACCGGGTAAGAATGATTACTGCAAGTTTCCTTGCCAAGCATCTGCTCATCAACTGGCAAATAGGTGAGAGCTACTTTGCTGCTGAGCTTCTTGACTACGATCAGTCTGCAAACAATGGAAACTGGCAATGGGCAGCTGGCTGCGGATGTGACGCGGCCCCATATTTCAGAGTATTCAATCCTGAATTACAGACAAAGAAATTTGATCCTGATAATATTTATATTAGAAAATGGGTTCCGGAATTCGACAATCCGTCGGAATATCCAAAACCCATTGTAGATCACACAACTGCAAGATTGCGGGCAATGGCTGTATACAAAGCCGGTATCACTGAACTTTGACAATCTTCATAAAAGCATTCCACAGAGAATCTTCAGGAGGAGGTGCCAATATAATAACTTCACTCTTCTTTACAGGATGGATAAACTTTATGCTCCTCGCATGCAGTGAGATGCTTCCGTCAGGATTGGACCTTGGTGCCCCGTATTTAAGGTCACCCTTTATAGGACAGCCAATCTCTGCAAGCTGGCACCTTATCTGATGGTGCCTTCCGGTGAGAAGCTCAACCTCTATAAGATGGTAGCGGTCGCTACTTGCAAGAACCTTGTATCGCAGCCTCGCCTCCTTTGCATCGTTTTTGGGCAGAAGACTGGCATATGACTTGTTTTGCTTCTCATTCCTGACGAGATAATGTTTGAGCTCTCCAACAGGATTTTCAGGTTTATTTGCAACAATTGCCCAGTATTTTTTCTCTATCTCACTGTTTCTGAACATCTCATTGAGTCTCTCAAGCGATTTGGATGTCTTGGCAAAAACAGCAATACCGGTAACCGGTCGGTCAAGGCGGTGGGGAACACCTATGAATGCTGCCCCCGGCTTATTGTCGCGGTCGGCAATAAATCTTGAAATGATTTCACTCAGAGGCTTGTCTCCTGTTTTATCGCCCTGGACAATCTCTCCGGACCTTTTGTTTACGACAATCAGATGATTGTCCTCGTAGAGAATATTCATGTTAGTATTGCTCCTGATCATTAGGGAACTCTCTGCTCCTGATATCACTTATATAGTTTTTTACAGCCTTTAGCATCTCATCGTGAAGGTTGTGGTAACGCCTCAGGAACCTGGGCGAGAACTCCTGTGTGAGTCCCAGCATGTCATGCATTACCAGCACCTGACCATCCACTCCATTACCGGCACCAATTCCAATTACCGGAATTTTCAACACTTCTGCCACTTTGGTACCCAGTGATGCCGGAATTTTTTCAAGCACTAATGCAAAACAACCGGCTTCTTCCAATGCAAGTGCATCTTCTATGAGTTTACTTGCTTCTGCCTCCTCTTTTGCTCTTACACTGTATGTCCCGAACTTATGGATCGACTGCGGTGTTAATCCAAGGTGTCCCATTACCGGAATTCCGGTTGAGAGTATCCTGCTTACAGACTCCAGAATTTCAGAGCCCCCTTCCACCTTTACGGCATCTGCCTCTGATTCCTTCATTATTCGTATTGCACTGAAAACAGCCTGTTTGGAGTTACCCTGATATGTTCCGAATGGCATATCTACAACAACCATGGGGTTTTTTACAGCTTTGACGACACTCTGTGCGTGGTAGATCATCTGGTCCAAAGTTATAGGAAGGGTGGTTTCGTGTCCCGCCATTACATTTGCAGCAGAGTCCCCTACCAGTATGATATCTATTCCGGCTTCATCTATAATTTTGGCTGATGTATAATCATATGCGGTCAACATTGCGATTTTCTCGCCCCTTTGCTTCATCTCAAGCAGTCTTTGCGTAGTGATGATGCGCTTTTTTCCCTCTACAGACATATCCTTTTTATTAAATAATCATGATTTTTTCGAGTCACAAAGCTAAGTAAATAATTAAGACGACAACTCTGCCACCTTGTCAGTTTTTCCATTTGGCACAATGTTAGATGCAATCATGGGCAAAGCAAAGAAAAACAATTAAAATTCTATCTATATTATGGGAAAAATTATCGGAATTGACCTTGGAACCACAAACTCCTGCGTAGCAGTGATGGAGGGAAACGAACCTACTGTCATTATAAACAGCGAAGGCAAGAGGACAACACCTTCTGTAGTTGCATTTGCAGACAACGGAGAGAGAAAAATCGGAGACCCTGCAAAGAGGCAGGCAATCACAAATCCTACAAGAACCATCTTCTCTATCAAGAGATTCATGGGAGAATCCTATGACCGCGTTCAAATGGAGGTTCATCGTGTACCTTACAAAGTAGAAAAGGGAGATAACAATACTTCAAGGGTGAATATTGACGGTCGTCAGTATACTCCGCAAGAGATATCGGCAATGATTCTTCAGAAGATGAAGAAGACTGCTGAGGACTATCTTGGACAAGAGGTAACAGAGGCAGTTATAACAGTACCTGCATATTTTAGTGACTCACAGAGACAGGCAACCAAAGAAGCCGGAGAGATTGCAGGTCTTAAGGTAAAGAGAATCATAAACGAACCTACAGCTGCTGCGTTGGCTTATGGTCTTGACAAACAGCACAGAGAGATGAAAGTTGCCGTATTTGACCTTGGAGGTGGCACTTTTGATATATCAATCATGGAACTTGGAGAGGGCGTTTTTGAAGTTAAATCTACAAACGGCGACACTCACCTTGGCGGTGATGATTTTGACCAGAAGATTATCGACTGGCTGGCAGAGGAGTTCATGAGTGAAAACAGTGGCCTTGATCTAAGAAAGGACCCTATGGCATTGCAAAGACTTAAGGAAGCCGGCGAAAAAGCAAAAATTGAGCTATCTAGCCAGACCTCTACCGAGATCAACCTACCTTATATAATGCCTGTTGACGGCGTTCCAAAACACCTAGTTAAAACTCTTACTCGTGCAAAATTTGAACAACTATGCGACTCTTTGATACAGAGGACTGTTGAGCCTTGCCGCAAAGCTCTGAGCGATGCCAATTACAAGGCTAGTGATATTGATGAGATTCTTCTTGTAGGAGGTTCTACACGTATACCTGCCATTCAGCAGATAGTAGAGAAGTTCTTTGGAAAAGCACCAAGCAAGGGTGTTAATCCAGACGAGGTGGTTGCAGTGGGTGCTGCAATTCAAGGTGGTGTTCTTGCCGGTGATGTAAAGGATGTGCTTCTTCTTGACGTAACTCCTCTTTCACTTGGTATCGAAACATACGGCTCTGTAATGACCAAACTTATTGAGTCAAACACAACAATTCCTACACGTAAATCTGAGGTATTCAGTACTGCCAGCGACAATCAGCCATCGGTTGAAATTCATATTCTTCAGGGCGAGAGGCCTATGGCTAAGGATAACAAGACAATCGGAAGGTTCCATCTGGACGGTATTGTTCCTGCTCCAAGGGGTGTTCCTCAGATTGAAGTTACATTCGACATTGATGCAAACGGTATACTGCACGTTTCTGCTAAAGACAAGGGGACTGGTAAAGAACAGAAAATCAGAATTGAAGCATCGAGCGGACTAAGTGATGCAGAGATCAAGAGGATGAAAGACGAAGCTAAGGCTAATGAAGCCACAGATAAGGCAGAGAGGGAGAAGGTGGATAAGGTTAATGCTGCCGATGCAATGGTGTTCCAGAGCGAGAAAAACCTTAAAGAGTATGGTGACAAGATTCCTTCCGACAAGAAGGGAGCAATAGAAAGCGCACTGGCTGCTCTTAAAGAGGCTCACAAATCGGGTGATGTATCGGCCATAGACAAAGCAATGGAGGGAATGAATGCAGCATGGCACGCAGCTTCTGAGGACATGGCCAAAGCAGCCCAGGGTGGTCCTGCTCAAGGAACAGATCCGGGTGCCGGTCCTACAGAAGGTACAAGCAATGGCGGGTCCGACAAAGAGGTTACCGATGTTGACTTCGAAGAGGTGAAGTAAAGACGTTTAAAAACGTTAATCAAAAATAGGGAAACCGCAGTAAATATATGATTTACTGCGGTTTTTATTTATAGAATTATTTGTCAATTCAACGACTAATAGATATAAACAGAATCTAATAAAATATAATTTGCACTTTAATAGTGCAATTTTTGCAATAATATGCACTTATATTGTGCTTATTTGTTATTTTTACTAAAAATTAACTGCTATGGACAAATTATTTGAACAGTTTCAGAAGCTTCTAAAAGAGACAGATACCGGTTTCTTCCGCTACATTTATGCTGAAATAAACTGGAATAGCCGAATGATTGGACTTACTGGTCCACGTGGAGTTGGGAAGACTACGCTGGTTTTACAGCATATTAAAAAGAACATGAATCCTGCTGAGACACTGTATGTAACTGCTGAGGATTTTTATTTTGCAGACAACAAGCTGATTGATTTAGCTGGTGATTTTGTAAAACGCAGCGGGAAATACCTGTTTATTGATGAGATTCATAAATACAAAGATTGGGCTAAGGAACTAAAACTGATCTATGATTATCATCCGGAACTGAATGTGGTGTTTACCGGTTCTTCGGTGTTAGATATCAAGAAAGGAGCCTCCGATTTAAGCCGCAGGGCTGTAATGTATACTATGCAAGGTTTGTCTTTCAGGGAATATTTGCAATTGTTTCATCAAATGGCTGTCCAGTCGTATTCTTTAGAAGAAATTCTGGATCATAAAGCCGAACTTCCTGGAATAAAACATCCATTACCTTTTTTTGAAGATTATCTGAAAAGAGGGTATTATCCTTTTGCATTAGAGGAAGGTTTTGATCTGAAACTACAACAGATTGTTAACCAAACTTTGGAAACAGATATTCCGTTGTATGCCGGGATGAATGTGTCCACTGGCCGGAAATTGAAGCAATTGCTGGCCATTACTGCTAAGAGTGTGCCGTTTAAGCCCAATATGACAAGTATAGCAACTGCACTTTCGGCCAGTCGGAATAACATAACTGATTATTGCCTGTTTATTGAAGAAGCCGGAATGATAGCACAACTAAGGGATTCTACAGGAGGAATAAGGGGGTTGGGAAAGGTGGATAAAATTTTTCTTGACAATACGAATCTGATTTACAGTTTAGCAAACGATAACTCCAATAGAGGAAATATAAGAGAAACGTTTTTTCTGAATCAGCTAAGAGTAAAGTATGATGTAATAGTATCGCCTGTCGCTGATTTTCTGATTGGTGATTTTACGTTTGAAGTAGGTGGAAAAAATAAAGGATTGAAGCAAATCCAAGGTACAGATAAAGCATTTATTGTAAAAGATGACATTGAACTAGGATATTTGAACACGATACCACTCTGGCAGTTTGGTTTAACCTACTGATTGTCATCTGTATCTTATTTGTACCATGAGTTTATAATTAGAAGTGAAGTAATTATTTGACTCTGACAATACTGATTAATAATGAGGGTGATCTTAAGGTCACTCTTTTTTGTTTTGAGTTAGTTCAAATAATGTCTACAGGATCGGAGATACGCCTCCCCATTTGCTTCGCAAACGTGGCCCCTCCCTCCTCGGTTGCGAGGTATCTCCAATCCTGCATACATAATCTTATAACTATTGGCAAAACCCTTTACAATGGCCGGTATTGTTCTTATATTTGTTACTAATAAATTGAATAACTATTTCAGATCAACATTCTTAACTGGTATGAGTAAAATTTCAATCCGTTTTTTCGACGACCGTGAAGTTCGTGCCATTTGGGACGAAGAGAACAACAAATGGTGGTTTTCCGTTTTAGATATTGTCGCGGTTCTTACTGAGCAGAACGACTACACTAAAACACGTAACTATTGGAAATATCTAAAGGGTAAGCTTAGAAAAGAAAATAATGAGTTGGTTAGTGCTACTAACCAACTGAAATTAGCAGCATCGGATGGCAAGAAGTATTTAACTGATACTCTTGATAGTGACGGTATTATTTCTCTTGCCAAGCATTTTCCAAATAATAAAGCCGTCAAATTTTTGGACTGGTTTACATACAGCGACAACAGTATTGACGGGCAGAGTAAGAAAAAGGCTTATTCATTTTTCGAAAGCAATCTCATTAGCGAAGCAGAAATCGGGACAACGAAAAGTTTGCAGCAAATTCATGCCTATATTTTCGGTGGGTTATATGACTTCGCGGGAAAAATAAGGCAAAAAAACATTTCAAAAGGTGGCTTTCAATTCGCAGCAGCACTGTTTCTGGACAGTACATTAAAGCAAATTGAAGAAATGCCTGAAAATACTTTCGAGGAAATTGCCGATAAATATATAGAAATGAACATTGCCCACCCATTTATGGAAGGCAATGGGCGAAGTACACGCATTTGGCTGGATTTAATCTTCAAGAAACGACTAAAACTTTGCGTTGATTGGAGTAAGATTAATAAAAATGATTATCTGAGCGCAATGGTAAAAAGCTCGGCAGATAGCACGGTGTTGAAGCACTTGCTGAAAAATGCTCTTACAGATGAAATTAGCAGCCGCGAAATGTATATGAAAGGAATTGACTATTCTTATTATTATGAAGAGAACGAATAATAAAGTTAGTTCAAATAATGTATACAGAATTGGAGATACGCCTCCCCATTTGCTACGCAAACGTGGCCCCTCCCTCCTCGGGCGCGAGGTATCTCCAATCCTGCATATATTGATTTATAACTATTTCTTAAACTTCATTTACTAAATCCAACTAAACGCCTATCTTATAATCACTTAAGGTTGTTTTACCAAATATTTTTGAAATAAGCGCGTTTTGACGGGTAAAAACTCGCTTATTATATTTATATTCGCTATGAATATATCCTTTCAAATGGTTGACATTATTCAAAGCCATTACTACGGAACAAACTGCAACTATAAAAAAACTGGCACTTAAATACAACCCGGCTACCATTGCGTTTCTGGGGGCTATACTTGAAACAATCAGTTCGAAAGAGGACAAAACACTCCTTTTCAATGCATTGAATCCCATGACAACCTATAAACTTGGAATCTCTGCAGAAATACTCTCAACCCAACGAAAATGGTATATTAGATGACGCGAATGTTTATAAAAGCAATTATAAACCGCTAATTATTAGCAATATGGCAAAAGAAACCAATATAACGGTAAAAGAAGTGTCGGTTCGTACTTTAAAAGTGAACGGTACAGATTATATTAGCATTACCGACATTGCAAAGCAAAAAAACACGATTGAGCCGAAAGATGTAGTAAAAAACTGGATGCGGCTCAAAAACACATTGGAATATTTAGGACTTTGGGAGCTATTAAACAATCCGGCTTTTAAAGGGGTCGAATTCGATCCCCTTTTGAAGGATGCTGGTAGTAACGCTTTTACAATGAGTCCGTCTCGATGGGTAGAACTTACCGGAGCAATTGGCATAATTACGAAAAATGGTGCAGGTGGTGGAACCTATGCACAGAGAGATATTGCTTTCAAGTTTGCAAGTTGGGTATCGGTTGAGTTTGAATTGTATTTAGTAAAAGAATTTCAACGCCTCAAGGAAGAAGAGCAAAAACAACTGGGTTGGACTGCCAAACGCGAACTTTCAAAAATTAATTACCATATACACACCGATGCCATTAAGCAAAACCTTATTCCAGTTGAACTTACTATACAACAAATATCGTATGTATATGCAAACGAAGCTGATGTGCTTAATGTCGCTCTATTTGGTATCACCGCCAAACAATGGCGTGATGAAAACCCCGATTTGAAAGGGAATATACGTGACTATGCCGCCATTAACGAACTTATTTGCCTCTCTAATATGGAAAATCTGAATGCAGTTTTTATCAACGAGAACATGCCACAATGTGAGCGATTGACTAAATTAAATCAGATTGCCATTAAACAGATGAAGATTTTGCATGAGGTTGAAAACAGAAAACTTTTATTATAGTATGAAAAATCAATCATTTTTTTCTAAAGTCTTTGCATTTACTGTAATTCTGTTTCAGTGTTCAGTAATTTCTATCAGCGCCTATGGAAAGTCGGTCTCATCGACAACAAATCAATCAGATTCTGTTCTCCTCAAAGAAATCCTCAGCCTAAAGAAGCAACTGGAAAACAACCAACATACCTATGATCTCATTATAAAGAAGATTGACGATATTATATGGGTTCAGAAGCTGGGCGACATTGCCTATATAGATAAAGTAAGGCTTGCGGGCCCTCCGCGATGGAAACCGAAAAATAAAGATGACAAGTTTGCAGGAAATCTTCTTCAGTTCTACACCTATGTGTTTATTCCCAAATTTGTGAACCCCTCAAAGAAATACCCGCTGATTGTTCTTCCGCACAGTGGCATACATGCAGATTTCTCCACATATTACTCACATATTGTAAGAGAACTTTTATCACAGGGCTACATTGTGGTTTCTGCTGAATACAGGGGGAGCACAGGCTATGGAAAGGATACCTGGGAGAATATAGATTATGGCGGTCTGGAAAATGAAGATGTAATGGTAAGCCGTGATTATATGATTGAGAATTACTCTTTTGTAGATGGTGAAAATGTTGGGATCGTTGGTTGGAGTCATGGCGGGATGATATCCTTAATGCATATTTTAAGACATCCCGACAAATACAAGTGTGCTTTTGCCGGTGTACCAGTAAGCGACCTTGCAAACAGGTTAGCTTCCCACAAAAAAGACTACAGTGATTATTTTACAGCCTCCTACCATATAGGAGAATCAATTGCGGACAATCCACTGGAGTACAAGAGAAGGTCTCCCTCCTATTACGCGAAAGATCTTGAAAAACCCCTTCTAATCCACACAAACACAATTGACAATGATGTTTATGTAGAGGAGGTACTACTTATGATTGACTCATTGAAGGCCCACAAAAAGAAATTTGAATATAAGGTATTCGAAGCTGCGTCGGGGGGACACGGATTCGACAGAATCGACAGCAAAGAGGCTACTGAAATCCGTTATACAATATACAAGTTCCTTGAACGATATCTCAATCCTGTGAGACCATTCAGAAACCCTGCAGATATGAGAAAAGCAGGCTATATGTTCAATTGAATGTTATTTTTTTAATATCTTTGATACGATTTGAAAAAATATTATGAAACTTATCAGAACTTTTATAATCTCGGTTTTATGCATATCATATGCATCACAGATTTTTGCCCAAAACGCCCAACAAGCTATCAACAAAATATTCAAGGGCAAGACCACAGTAGGCATCGTTTACTCCTTTGGCGATAACAGCCTGAATAGCTCCATGAACTTCGAAGGTGGTCCCGGATATTACGGAAAAGGATTTTATGGACTGGGGGCACGTGTATCCATGGAAATCTACAATAATCTCGATATTGTAACAGGTGTAACTCTAGTTGGAAACAAATTCGAGGTGACTCCTCCTTATACTGGAACACCGGTACTGACTAGTTCGATGAACCTAAATGTGTTTTCAATACCCCTCTTTGCAAAATATCACTTTCTCAAGTTTCTTTATGTCAGCGGAGGTCCTGTCTTTAATCTTAACAGTGGAGAAAGGGACCTTAACGGAATTGGAGCAGGTCTTGATTTTGGAGGAGAATACTCTTTTAACAACGGAATGGTTTTATCCTTTGGTCCCTTTATGAGGGTCATTGGCATATTACCCTGGAAAAACTACAAGCTCATAAACTCAGGGGTCAATTTTGGCATCGGTTACAGGTTCTGATTCTTTCACTTTCATTAAAAGATTTTTGTTTGGAAATAATGGTTATAGTGTTCATCATCGGCTATTTTGCCATAGCCATGGAACACAAGATTCAAATAGATAAAGCGGCAATAGCACTATTGACGGCGGGGATTTTATGGGTTATTTATATTGTTTTCACCCCTGTTTCTGCATCTATTGTAAATGCCGAAGCGTTCCGGGAGTTTTTACATAACAATCCCGGGCTTAGCTCCATTCCTTTAGCAGAACAATGCAAGAAATTCATTTCGGAATACCAGATTATTGAAAATCTTGGAGAGATCTCTTCTACCCTGTTTTTTCTGATAGGTGCCATGACAATTGTCGAACTAATTGACGTTCATGATGGTTTTTCATTGATTACAGAAAAGATAACAAGCAGGAACAAAAAAAAGCTTCTCTGTATAATTACATTGATCTCCTTTTTTATGTCCGCTGTACTGGACAACCTTACCACATCCATTGTAATGGTTATGCTCGTAAGAAAGCTGGTCCCCAATTACAAGGAACGCTGGATTTTTGCCAGTATGATAATAATTTCTGCCAACAGCGGAGGAGCTTGGTCGCCTATTGGCGATGTAACCACCATAATGCTATGGATCAAGGGAAAAATCACAACCTTGCCTCTTGTCTCATCACTTATCCTACCCAGTATTGTCTCTACTGTTGCTCCACTTTTTATGGCTACCAGAATATTAAAAGGTGATTTCAAACATGTTACAAAACAAGACTTATATCATAAAAAGCAAGTAATTGTTGAGAAAAGAGAAAAAACAATCCTCTTCATGCTGGGAGTCGCCGGTCTTCTTTTTGTACCGGTTTTCAAGTATCTTACGGGATTGCCACCTTTCATAGGAGTGCTATTTGTGCTGGGCATAATTTGGATTTATACAGAGATACTCTATAGCCGGATTAATGTTGCCGAAGATTTCAAACATCGTGTAACAAGAGTATTACGTAGAATAGACACCTCAACAATATTATTTTTCCTTGGTATATTGTTATCAGTTATGGCATTGCAGGCAACTGGTGTATTAAACATTGTAGGAGGCTTTCTTAACGAAAAAGTGCACAATGTATATATCATAAATGTTGTAATTGGTGTTTTGTCGGCAATTGTAGATAATGTTCCCCTTGTGGCAGTGGCCATGGGTATGTATCCACTGGTAGACCCTGCCTCCCTTTCTACAATGGCAGATGCTCAGTTTATGCAGCACTTTGTACAAGATGGAGATTTCTGGCAGTTTCTGGCTTATTGTTCGGGAGTCGGTGGAAGTATTCTGATAATCGGGTCAGCAGCCGGAGTAGTTGTAATGGGCTTGGAAAAAATAAGTTTTTACTGGTACCTTAAAAATATATCTCTGATGGCTCTGGCCGGATATCTTGCAGGTGCAGCCGTATACATTGCCTTTAATATTTAGATGAAAAAAAACGGTTTTTATACAAGCTTTGTTCTTGAAAAAGAAATCAGAGCATGTTTGTCTACTCTGGAGATGTCAGCCAGATCAAAGAACGTTGAGTTGTGTTTTAATGTTCCGGAAAATATCGTTCTCTTTTCTGACCTGAATATGGTTGATACTATAATAAGAAACCTGGTATCAAATGCAATAAAATTCACACCCCATGGCGGAAAAGTTGAGATAAAAGCAAAAACCACAAGTTTAAATCATGTAGAGATTTCGGTAAAAGATACTGGAATAGGTATGGATAAAAAACTGTTAAACAATTTGTTTTGTATAAATGAATCGCATGGAAGGTCTGGTACAGAAGGAGAACCATCTACCGGTATGGGCCTTTATATCTGCCGCGACTATATTGAGAGCCTTGGTGGGACAATTCATATCGAGAGTGAAGAGGGAAAAGGAACTGTCTTCTTTTTTACAATACCCTCTTAATTAATTTGTACATTTGTCCAGCAAGAAACAAGAAAAAATGGACAAATTAAATATTTCATACTGTTCAGATAAGTACCAGTACACGATGGGTAAGACCTTCTACGATCTGGGTCTGCAGAGAAAAATTGCCGTGTTCAATATGTTTTACAGAACTGCCCCGGACAAAAATAACTGGGCAGTTGTCAGTGGAATAAGAGAGGCTCTGGAAATGATCTCCGGATTGGGTAGTGAAGATGTCTCGTTCTTTGAGAGATTTATTCCAGGCGAAGAGAATCATAAGTACAGAGAGTATCTGGCGAACATGAGATTTACTGGCAATGTATATTGCATGCAGGAGGGAGAAATCGCATTCCCCGGGCAACCGATAATAATTGTTGAGGGTCCGCTTATAGAAGCTCAGGTAATAGAAACACCACTGCTGTGCATAATGAATCATCAGATGGCCATAGCAACAAAGGCTTCAAGGGTTACAAGATCTACGACAAAACCCGTAAGCGAGTTTGGGTCAAGAAGGGCTCACGGACCCTGGGCAGCAATCTATGGGGCAAAAGCAGCATATATAGGAGGTTGTGTTAGCTCTTCGAATATTTTCACATCAGAAATCTTTGGTGTTCCTTCGACCGGTACAATGGCCCATAGTTTTGTAACAGCGTTCGGGTGCACGATTGCCGGCGAGTTGCATGCTTTTGACACATATATAAAATCACATTACGGAGAATCTCTTATTCTTCTGGTTGACACTTATGATACATTAAGGTGTGGTCTTAAAAATGCTATAAAAGCTTTTTTGAACAACGGGGTTGATGATAACTACACAAACGGTTTTGGAATAAGACTAGACAGCGGCGACCTTGCTTACCTGTCGGCAAAATGCAGAGAGGAACTAGATAAGGCCGGGCTTACCAGATGTAAGATTTTTGCCACAAATTCTCTTGATGAATATATAATCACCGACCTTGAACATCAGAATGCGAAGATTGACGCTTATGGAGTGGGAGATGCAATTGCCACCAGCAAGCATAACCCGTGCTTTGGTAATGTATACAAGTTGGTACAAATTGACGGGCAAGGCGTTTTAAAAAGATCGGAGGATAAGAGTAAGGCAATTAATCCAGGGTTTCAGATTACTTACCGTATAATCCAGAATGGGAGCTTCAAGGCAGATGTGACATGTCTGAGAGGAGACAGGCTTTCCAGACAAATTGAACAAAGGGAGACAATTATATTAAGGGACGAAAGGGATGACACCAAAGTAACAACTTTCAAGGAACAGACATATGATTTTAAGACGCTCCAGATTCAGTTAATGAAAGACGGTGTGATACTGCATGAGGAAAAACCAATTCTAGAAAAAAGAAATTATTACCTTAGCAACCTGCAATGTCTTAATGAAACAGAGAAGAGAATTATCAACCCACACTTTTATAAGGTTGATATCTCGGACCATCTTTATGACTTGAAAGAACATCTGATTGACTCATTAGTTAAAGAAATAAGAGATTTTGATGAATCTGAATTCAAATAGTGTAATTCATCTGGTTGTAGACATGTTATATGACTTCATAGATGGCACCTTAGCATGCAATAACGCTTTACCTGCAGTACAAAAATCCATAGAATACATTAACCGGAACCCCTTACAAAAGGTTATTTATATATGTGACAATCACCCTGCAGATCACTGTTCATTCATACCCAATGGCGGTACCTGGCCCCCGCACTGTGTCGCAGGTACACGTGGGCAATTCATTCATGATGACTTCTATTCAAAAATCGTTCAGGAGTCTTCCAGACCAGGTTCCAGCAATATTTTTTATAAAGGTCAATGTAAAACGGAGGAGCAATACTCAGCTATTGAGGCAATCAGTAAATATGGAGAGTTCATTAGTGAGTTTCTGAAGAGCGCATATCCGACAAGTGGCGATAGCTTAGTGGTCATTAGTGGAATAGCAACCGAATTCTGTGTAATGGAAAGTACGTTGGATCTTTTAAAGGCCGGGTGTAAGGTTTATATTGTTACCGATGCACTTGCCTATGTAGATCGTCAGGGTCATACCGACACTCTCAGAATACTAAAGGGAAAAGGAGCCATACTTATTTAGAAAATTTAAATCCTGAATTATGATATATATAGGACTCGATCTTGGCGGAACAAAGGTATCTGGTGCTCTTTTCCTTGAGACCAACAATATTCTCATACAAGAGACATCCCTTCTAGAAGGCAGAGAAGGTAGCGATGTTGCAGAAATGATTTTTTCTCTCTGTGAAAAGTTGCTTGAACTTGGCTCTATCAAATCAGATGACGAAAAGAGTATTGGCATTTGTATACCCGGAATAGCCTACTCAAAAACTGGCAATGTATGGGCACCAAACATTCCGGGCTGGGAGAACTACCCCTTGAGAGATGAATTCGCAAAACGCTTCCCCCGATCAAAGATTATAGTTGAAAGCGACAGGACCTGTTACATTCTTGGTGAAGCCAGCCAGGGTGTTGCAAAAGGGTGCAACAATGCAATATTCCTTGCTGTAGGCACAGGTATTGGAGCTGGCATCCTGATAGACGGAAGGGTTCTTCACGGCAATTCTGATATAGTTGGAGCAACAGGATGGATGGCACTTAAACCCCCATACACCTCTGATTATGACCAGTGCGGTTGTTTTGAGACATATGCCTCTGGAACAGGAATAGCAACTCAGGCAAAGAAACTGATAAACCTTAACTCTGACTATAGGGGAGAATTGTCACAGATACCTTTGGAAAATATTACAGCACATGAGGTTTTTGACGCTTTAAGTAATAGCGACCCTATTGCATTACAGGTTCTTGACAGTGCCATCGAAATGTGGGGCATGGCCTCGGCCAACTTTGTCAGTCTTTTCAATCCTGAGATGGTCGTATTTGGTGGAGGCATCTTCGGACCCGCAGCAGAGTATATTGACAGAATATATCAGGAGGCTCAGAAATGGGCCCAGCCTATATCTATAAAACAGTGCAAGTTCGCTGTCACCAGCCTCCCGAATATGGCAGGGTTGTATGGTGCCGGGGCAATTGCTATAATGAATGGGAAAAACATTACAGATATCAAATAACTTTATACAAATATGAAAAGCAGGACAAACGGACCGGTTTTGGCAGCAGGCTACATAGGCATGGCATTCTTCGGATTGGCTTTTGTAGTAATGGGAGCCGTATTACCATCTCTTATTGCACGATTCTCTCTGGATACAGCTACAGCTTCCACCTTAGCGGGACTGTTGCCTCTGGGCATACTACTCGGTTCAGTACTGTTCGGTCCCATAATAGACAGATATGGATACAAGAATCTTATTGTATTATCAAGTATAATTGCAGTAATAGGTCTGGAAATGCTGGCATTCTGCAGTACTATAGGCACAATCAGACTCTCAATTTTCATAATAGGGTTTGGCGGAGGAATGCTCAACGGATTGACAAATGCACTTGTTTCAGATGCATCCACCGATCACTCAAGAGCATCAAATCTTAGTATCCTTGGAGTGTTCTTTACAATTGGAGCAATAACCATCCCACTTCTTTTTGCCTCTCTTTCAAAAACATTCTCCTATACTCCTATTGTTTCAGGAGCAGGTATACTTATGGCGATGTCGGTTTTATACTACTTTTTTGTAGAGTTTCCTCAGGCAAAATACAAGCAGGGGTTCCCGTTAAAAAAGATTATGAAGATGGCAAAAGAGCCATTTATCCTTATTCTGAGTTTTACCCTGTTTTTCCAGAGTGGTCTTGAAGGAATAAGCAATACATGGATTTCAAGTTATATGGAACTTGAAAAAGGGTTTCCATCAGAAACTGCACTTTATGCCCTAAGCTTCATTGTAATTGGAATAGGATCAGGCAGATTACTATTGAGCATACTACTTAAAACGGTATCCAAGTCACTGATTCTGAATCTAAGTATGCTTATCTCTGCTGCCGGTATGGCTCTGATTGCTCTTTTTGACACAAACACATCGGCAATAGCAGGTACATTCTTGATGGGCTTTGGTCTTGCCTCTACGTTTCCGATTGTTCTTGGAGAGATTGGTGAACGATACAAAGATATTTCCGGCACAGCCTTCAGCTTTGCACTGGTAATTGCTTTGACAGGAAACACCCTGATAAATCTGGTAGTCGGCATAATTGACCTTGAGTCGTTCCCTGTACTTGTAGTGTTTTGCACTATTTCAATTGCATTGCTTTACACTGCCAATCATATCAGAAATAGAAGATTAGATAATAAATAGAATTCGTTCAATTTAAAAACAAAAAATTATGTTAGCATTAGAATGGTTAAAAAACGCAAGAGATGTAATGTCGAACATCGAGGAGAGTCAGCTGGAAAACATTAAAAAAGCAGCGACCCTCATGGCAGACAGTATTGAGGCTGGTCGCTGGGTTCATACCTTTGGTTGTGGTCACGCAACAATACCTATTGAAGAGATGTATCCAAGAATCGGTGGTTTTGTAGGATTTCATCCTCTTTGTGAACTACCATTGACCTTTTTTACAAGAATAACCGGAGAGATGGGAGTACATCAGTTCCTTTTTCTGGAAAGAGCAGAAGGTTATGGAGAGGCAATAATGAAGTCATATACATTTGACAAAAGAGACACAATGTGGTTGTTCTCTCACACAGGTATAAATAATGTTAATATTGACGTGGCACTCAAAGCTAAAGAACTGGGCATGAAAGTCATTGTTTTTGGTTCCGCCGCTCAGACCGTTGGTAAAAAAAGTCGCCATTCATGTGGTAAAACTCTTTTTGAGCTTGCCGACATTGTAGTAGATTCCTGCGCTCCCCTTGTTGACGCTAGTGTACCGGTGAAAAATCACTTCGACAAGGTTGGTCCGGTATCAACTATGGCATTTATAACTCTGGTATGGATGACAGTAACAACAGTTGCCGAGATTCTTGCAGACAGAGGAGTAAAACTGTATATACACCCTTCACACAATGTTCCGGGTGATACTACAGCTCATGACAGACTTGATGCTTGTCTGGCAACATATAAAGAGAGGGTAGCTGGTATCTGACCCTTTTTTGCACTTATATTGTCCAATTTTTGTATGTTTGCACTTTATTATGCTTAGATACAAAAATATTAACATAGGAATTAACGGCAGCATTATAACCTTAATGGTTATGGTGCTGTCTTTTAATATCGCTGTTGGCCAGGAAGTAAAGCAGGATTCAGTTGTAATTCAGATTGATTCCAACAAAATTAAAAAAGAACTCCGTTATAAGATAAGAGAAAGAGAAAAGGAGTTGAGGGACAGTTTAAAAGCCGTTAAAGACAGCATTCGCTGGTCCAAACCCAGTATTCTTGACACTTACATTCTGGAAGATAGTCTTAAGTATCAAAGAATTATTCAATGGACCCATAATCAATATCTGAATAGTATTGAAATACAACAACGCGATACTTCATACAATAATTATTATAATGACTATCCTTTCCTGAAAAAGGATGTAGGAGCAACCTATCTTGGCATATCGGGATCTGCAGTGTTGCTGCACAATTATTTCAAGAGAGAGAAGCTGGATGTATATTCCGATTTTTCTCCCTACCTCGTTTACGGATATACCCCGGAAAGTCTTACACAATACAATACAAAAACACCTCATACCGAGTTTGCCTACTGGGGAACTATGTTTGCAAACAGAGATAAAGATGAAACAAACATAAGGTTTCTTCACACTCAGAATGTTACACCAAACTTTAATTTTGCAATAAATTATGAACGATTTGGTGCAGCGGGTCTTCTAGGTCAGGAGAATACAGATAACAGAAATTTTTCATTCAGTTTTAATTATCTTGGTAAAAGATATGTGATGAATTCAGGATTCATTTACCAAGGAATCAAGAGAGAGGAGAACGGAGGTCTTATTGATGACAGTCAGATACTTGACACTATAGTAGATATAAAGACAATTTCGTTCCGGTTATTGGAAGCAAAAAACACACTCAAAAGAAATACATTCTTTTTGACGCAATCATACGGAATTCCAATTCGGTTTTCTAAAAGGGACAGCACTTCAACGGACTCATTAGCAACAGGAGACGGGACAATTACTTATTTTGGCCATTCATTAGAATTTTCGACTTACAACAGAGCATACTACGATAAAATTGATCTTACAGATACTATTGGCCAACAATTTTATCATAACTGGTTCAATATATCACCAACCACCAGCTACGATTCCACCAGAGTAAACAGATTTGAGAATAGACTCTTTATAAGGTTGCAACCTTGGGCACAAGATGCCATCATTTCAAAACTTGATGGTGGGGCAGGATTTCAGCTTTTGAGTGTTTACAGCTTCAGACCTGAATTTTATGTTCAATCTGCTCATAACATTAAATACAACAATCTTTATCTGTATTTTGGGGCATCCGGACAGTTCCGCGAGTATTTCAAGTGGAACGCATTTACAAAATATTTTCTGGCAGGATATAATGCAGGCGATATGAGCCTAGATGCAAAGGTTAGATTCTCTGCCTACCCTTTTGATGGAGGCATTCATCTTACCGGCAACCTTAAGCTCTCTACAACATCTCCCGACTGGTTCCAGAACTATACCTACTCCAATCACTATTACTGGAACAACAATTTTGGCAAAATCACCGAGACAAGAATCGAGGGTGTGATAGATATTCCAAAGTTTAAACTACAGGCTTTTTTCGGATATGCGATTGTAGACAATATGGTATTTTATGGAGTAGATGGTGTCATTGGTCAGCATAACCATCTGGAGAGCATACTTTCTGCTTACCTGCAGAAAAACTTCAAACTATGGAAACTTCATTTGGATAACAGGATATTATATCAGTACACCTCAAACAAAGAGGTTATGCCTCTCCCTGTTCTGAGTGCTAACCTTCGATACTATCTGGAAGTTGATGTTGTAAAAAATGTAATGAAGGCACAAATAGGTGCAAATGTTGTTTTTAACACAGAGTATTACGCCCCCGCATACAACCCTGCCTTAAGTCAGTTCCAGCTTCAGAACGACAGGAAAGTAGGAAACTACCCATATATTGATGCATTCGTAAACATTCAGTGGAAAAGGGCAAGTATTTTTATCAAATATCTGAATGTAACTCAGGATTGGCCAGATGGAGATTATTTTTCGGCTAGCCACTACATAAGGCCTCAGTCTACTATAAAAGTTGGCATTCACTGGCCTTTTTATATTAAATAAATTTCCTACGCCATGAAGGTACCTTTTAAGTATCTTAAAGTCATCTTAATAATGATTATTCTCTTTTTGCTAAGTGCAACAAGGAACATTCTTATCGATGAAAAAGATGTCTCTTTCTTTGAGAATGATACCTTAAGGGCTCTCATAAATGTCAAAAATGGCATATATCTAAAACAGGGTCACACTGTAGGATTTCATTTTGACATACTTAACCGTTTTGCAAAGCGCCAGAAATGCAATATAACAATCAATCCGTCCCAGGATACAGGCCACTGGGAAGACCTTTTAGGCAACAAAGTAGATATTCTTGTGGTTGATGCACAGAAGGATACGATTCCTGAGATCTATCAGTCAGAAGTGATATCCAGTATTGAATTAAACGATTACAATCAGGTTTGGGTTGTAAGGAAAAATGATTATGTCCTGCTTCAGCATCTAAATTACTGGATAGGTCACTACAAACAGACAAAGGAATACAGAGATCTTATTACCAAATATTTTAGCAGATACAGAGGATATTCAGTCTCTTCATTGAAGCCGGTTTCAATACTTTCTCCCTACGACAACCTAATTAAGAAATATTCCAAAACCATCGACTGGGACTGGAGACTTCTTGCAGCACTTATATTTCAGGAATCCAAATTTTCCATGAGTGCAGCAAGTAGCAGGGGAGCTCACGGTCTTATGCAGATTAAGCGCTCTACTGCCAATCAGTTTAATGTAGATGACATATATGATCCGGAACAAAATATAAAAGCAGGAACGCTTCTTATCAAACGTCTTCAGAAGATGTACATGTCTGCAGATATGGATTCGGTAAATGCCGTTAAGTTTGTATTAGCTGCTTATAATGCCGGAGAGGGAAGAGTGAACGATATTCGGAAACTAGCAATTCATAAAGGGATAAATTCCAATGACTGGAACTCTGTTATTGAAGTGGTTCCATTGATGAGAAGCTTCCAGAATATTCCCGAGGGTATCCTTAGGTTTGGTGCATTCAATGGAAAAGAGACTATCAGATTTGTCAACGAAGTCCTATATCGATTTGAAAATTATAAAATCCTCGTTAAACAATAATATAAGATAATAAGCTATTTAACTCTTATTGTCTTCTCTGGGCTGATCCTCGATATAAACAATGAAGGAATCATAAGAATAAGCATTATCAAGGCAAAAGCAAAAAGATTAAGCAAGATGATTTTTGGAAAATTCAGATAAACAGGTACTGATTTGACAAAGTAGTTAGCAGGATCGAGAGATATAATATCATAGTTTTTTTGAAGAAGAGCAAGTATAACTGCCAATACATTTCCAGATAACATCCCCCAGAAGACAATATAAGAGGCTCTAAAAAGAAATATTCTGTGAATTGAAGAATTTCTCATTCCAAGTGACTTCAGTATCCCTATCATTGATATTCTTTCAAAAAGAAGTATGAGCAAGCTTGATATCATATTGAAACCGGCAACTGCTATCATTAGCACGAGTACCACCAAAACATTTAAATCGAGCAATTTAAGCCAATCAAAAAGGTGAGGGAAAATTTCATGGATTTTTGTAACGGTTACTGAAGGATCTTTTTTCTCGGATCTCTCATATACAATTTTCTCAACTTTATCTCCGACATTGCTAATATCTTCTCCTTTATTTAAAAGTATCTCAATTCCAGAAACGTCCTCAGTGTTCCATCCGTTAAGTCTTTGCACTTCCCTTATGTCGGAAATAACAAGTGTTTTATCAATATCCTCCAATTGAGCATCGTACAACCCTACCAATTTATATTTGCCTACGCGTATAGATTTGTCAATGAAATATATTTGTAAATCTTCACCAACATCAAATCCCATCATTCTTGCCAGTCTTTCAGACAAGATAATCTCCTTACTAGATAAAGAGTCCTTGTAATCCGGAAGTCTTCCCTTAGAAAGTACTGAGGAAAAAAATCTCCAGTCATAATGTGAATCTACACCTTTAAGAAGAACGCCCTGAATTTCCTCACCAACTTTTAACATTCCCGGTCTGTAGGCATAACCCTGAATATTTTTTACCTCTTTTAAAGCTTTTATATCTTTAAGGTAGGAGAGATTTTTTGTTATGGGATAACGATTTGATGTTTGCTCTATCCCCGGACTGTTGAGAATAATCTCTCCGGAGAATCCTGTAGCTTTCGTCTTGATCTCGTATTTGAATCCATCAGATATTGCTATAGCAAGAACCATTACCAGAACACTTACACCTACCGAAAATCCCGCGATTATGGTACTGGAAGACGATAATTTTTTTTCTCCCGGGGCACCTTTCCTCCACAAATTTCTAGCTATAAACAGATTTGTATTCAATATTAAAATATTTTATTATATTTGCGTATCATTAGTTATTAGCTATTACTTAACCTAGTACTAAAAACTTCGAAACCTCCCTAATCTTCACGATTTCGGAGGTTTTTATTTTTATTCATTACAGATATCTCCTCTCTCCAAAGAGTGTCATTATCCTCTCAACTCTGCCGGAAATTTTAATCTTATCCTGCGATTTATAAAGATAGTTTAACAGTTCAGCATAAATTGAGACGAGTGCTCTGTCCTGTTCGATTTTAAGATTATCAGTGTTATATATGAGCCCTATATCGTCAAAAAATTGTTTCAGACTGTCTTCCAGAAAAATTGCCCCTCCTTTAAAAATATTGAGGTAGAAGAGGATTTTATTTTCAGAATCCATGTAGACAGGCACAAAACCACCCGGAAAACATAAAGGATATATTGGAAGACCGACAGATCTTGAAAGAAGAAAATAGAGGAGTGAAATTGCTACCGGATTACCTCCTCTTGAATCAATTACCTTATTTATAAGTGCGTTCTCTTCTTTTTTAATTTGGGTATCACAATGCTTAAAGCCTATCCTTCGGAAAAATATGTAGTTAAAAATCTTCACATTCTCAATTGCTGTTTTTTCTTCCGACAGCTCTACTCCTATCTCGTCTGCAAGCATCTCAAGAGATGTATAAAATAACACTTCGTCAACGGAACTATCCACTGCCCTTGATATTAAGAATAGTCCGTCAATGAGCATTGGATCGGGCGATTTCAGGTACTGTTCTATTCTTTCTATTATCAGTTCTTCCTTAAGATCCTCAATATACTCCAGATAAAATGACCTTCTCTCTTCTGAAATTTCCTCTGTTACCAGACTCTCAAGCTGCTCAATAGCAGTTTCTCCTCTGGTAAGGAACCTGTCTCTGACAGCAACCCGCACAGTTGTGTCAGGATCATCAATTAATGACATAAGTGAGATTATTTCAGAATCTACCCTCATAAATTATATTTTGACCAATCTTTCTAGTGATAGCTCTATCAACTTAGAAACATTTTGCTTGTAGTCTGTCTGGCTTTCGTGCAGGTGTCTGTTAGCTATTATACAGCAGACTGTGGCAGCATCATGTCCAAGCAGGGCGGCAAGGCCAGCCAGAGCAGAACCTTCCATTTCAAAGTTTGTTATCTTTTGTCCTTCATAATCAAAAGATTCAAACCTGCTTATCATATCAGGAATCGCCAGAGGGAGTCTCAATACTCGTCCCTGAGGGCCATAAAAACCTGCTGCAGATATTGTCAAGCCTTTTATTGTAAAGTCTTTCATTACATCTATCAATTTGCTGCTGGCCTTGGCAAAATAGGGAGCAGGAAGCTGCGGGAGCCATCCCGAATGTTTGACAAATGCTTCTTCCATTTCCGGAACAGACACCGAGTCTCTGTTTTTGTACCAGTTGAGCAGTCCGTCACATCCAATAGAAATATGCGATAAAACAAAAGATCCCAGCGGAATTTCCGGTTGAATTGCTCCAGATGTTCCAATCCTAAGAAGTGTGAGATTCTTGTGTTTTTCCTTAGGAACCCTTGTTTTAAGGTCAATATTTGCTAGAGCATCCAGCTCATTGACTACAATATCTATATTGTCTGTTCCTATTCCGGTTGACAATACAGTCATTCTCTTGCCTTTGTATGAGCCTGTTATAGTTACAAATTCCCTTGACGACCTCACAAACTCCTTTGAGTCAAAAAACGAGGCAACCAACTCAACTCTACCTGGGTCACCAACAAGAATAACCGTTTCTGCGAGCTCTTCCGGTTTAAGATGTAAGTGGAATATAGATCCGTCTTTGTTGATCAGTAGTTCTGATGGGGCTATTATGTTCATTTGTTTTTTATTTAATGTACAAAAATAACCTTTATTTTATACTTTTGTACAAAATTAACTTCAATGATACAACGAATTCAGACACTTTTCCTTCTGGCAACGGTAATCTTGCTAGGTTCCCTATTTTTCTCGACAATGGCATACAATAATACTGAGGAAGCGAAATATATTGAGATAATGCCCTGTCTGATTTTTACCATATTGACGCTCTCTATTGCATTGCTTTCTATATTTCTATACAAAAAAAGGATTTTGCAGATAAGGCTCTCTATCTTAAACTCAATTATTCTGGTTGCATATCAGGCATGGATACTTTACTTCTTTTTTTCAAGACCGGAAGGTACAGTATTTACAATAACTGCGGTTTTTCCTGTAATAGCAGCAATTTTCTCATTTACAGCAATGAGATATATCGCAAGGGACGAAGCTATGGTTATGTCGGCAAGCAGACTGAGAAAGACCAAATAGTTTTATTTTGACTCCTCCGAACAGTACTTTTTAATTACATTGTAAGCGTCTGAAATTCCAAGTTCTCCGGCTTTACTTATGTCAATACACCCTTTCTCCTTGTCTTTCAGATATATCAAAACCAGACCCCTGTTATAGTATGCCTCACCCAGATACGGGTAAAGTTCCAGTGCTTTTGTATATTGAATAATAGACTCTGGTAAGTCATTTGACATGCAGTATAAGTTGCCAAGGTTATAGTAAGTATAAGGAAAATCAGGTAAAAGCTCAACTGCTCTCTTCATATCATGAATGGCGGCAGTATAGTCGTAACTTCTTGTGGTCTGTTCCTGTACTTTAGCTCTTGTAGCACCCGCATTGTCAAGAGTCAGAACCTGAACATTACTCTCCATGGAAGAGATAAAGTCTATCATTTCTGATTGCAGCGCGCCTCTGTTTATGTAATAGAACGTCTGTTCCGGGTCGAGGTCAATAGCCTGATTATAACATTCAAGAGCGGTGTTGAACTGCTTTAAGTTAGACTCAAGAAGAGCTTTGGCAAAGAGAGTACGGGAATCTTTACCCATTCTCAGTTTTCTGTCTACTACGTCAATAAGAATCTGTTGTTGATCTGCAGAAAGATTGGCAGATTCGGACGAAAGTCTTACGGGAACAGGTATCTGAGAAATAAAGATTTCAGAATTTTTATCTTCGTGTTGTTTATCCAAAGCCATAAGTGTTTTCTTTGACTGGTCAGCACGAAACTTAAACAGAGGTTTCAATCTTATATCAACATCTTTGTACTGCAAAAGATTGTTATTGAAATCTTTTTTGGCGAAATCGGCATCAAGTGCAAGAAGTCTGTCATATTTTTTTGTCGTATCTGCAAAGGCAGAAACTTTGACGGAATCACCTGTCATGGTTTTATATTCACGTATTTTCTTCTGGGCTATCTCATAATCACTTTTAGCAGAGGTAAACTGTCCTAGTTGATTTTTTACATATGACCGGTTCATATATGCATTGGCAAAGTCGGGGTAAAGACTTATTGCCTTTGAATAGTCATCCATAGCATCTCTGTGTCTTCCAAGTTGCATAAAGAGGGACGCTCTGTTGTAATAAGCTAACACATTATTGGGATTTATCGAAATCACCTTGTCGTAATCATCAAGTGCATTATTATAATCACCAATCTGCGATCTTATCAATGCTCTGTTATAAAGTGTGAGGGCATTGCCCGGATCTAACTTAAGAACCTTCTCCAGGTCACCCAGTGCACCATTTATATCCTTATTGTTGTATTTTGCCAGTGCCCTGTTAAAATAGGCAAATGTGTTTGCAGTATCGAGATTAATTGCCTTGTTTAAATCTTCAATTGCACCAGGCAGATTGTTTTGCATTAAATATATTCTGGAACGTCTGACATAACCTTCAGGGTCAAAACGGTTCAGGTTTATAGCAGTATTATAATCCGAAACAGCCTTAATTGTATCTCCCAGAAACAGGAAAGAGGCTCCTCTGTTAAGATATGCATCTGCAACTCTTGGTTCTTGCCTTATAAACTTGTTGAAATCCTGTACTGCCTTTTCAAACTGCTGCGACAGAAAATATGTCACTCCTCTGCTGAAATAAAGCCCGGAATAGCTTGGTCTGAGGTCAACGGCCTCCTCCAGGTCTTTTAATGCAAGATCGTATTTACCTATACGACTCAGCGTTATCGCTCTGTAGTGGTATGCAGGAGTATATAATGGATTAATTTTGAGAGTTTGATCAAAGTCAAGCTGTGCCCCTAAAAAATCGCCAAGGTTATATTTGGCTATACCTCTGAAAAAAAATGCCTCATTAAGCTTAGAGTCCAGAGTAATGAGAATATTGAAATTCTCTATTGCCTGTGTGTATTTCCCCTCAATAAGAAATTGTCTGCCCCGGAAGAAGAACTGTTGTTTGTCGTACTGAGAAAAAGCACAATCGAATGTTATCAGACTAATTAGCAGGACTAAAAAAAATTTCTTATTCATTTTTTTTCTTTTTACTGGTTTTTAACCACTCCGGTACCTCAATCATACCCATGAGAGCTTGTATATCTGACGCCCTGGAACTTATATATGCAGAAGGAGTATTCGCCCTTCTTTTTAAAGGATTCGGAAGTGTTGCTGCAATAAGCGAACTCTCTCTTGATGTCAATTTTTGTGCCGATTTTTGAAATAGTTGGTTTGCTGCTGCCTCTGCGCCATAAATTCCTCTGCCCATTTCTGCGACATTTAGATAAACTTCAAGAATTCTCCTCTTCCCCCATATAAGTTCTATACCAAGAGTGAAATATGCTTCGAATCCCTTTCTTATCCATGATCTGGAAGGAATCAGAAATACATTCTTTGCCGTTTGTTGTGATATTGTACTGGCTCCTCGAATCCTTCTTCCTTTTTTACCAGCGTCCAAAGCGTTGTCTATCTCTACCCAGTCGAAGCCCATATGTTCAAGAAACCGGGTATCTTCCGAAGCCATAACGGCCATCTGCATATTTGGCGAAATTTTTTCCAGTGGTTTCCAGGTTTTGTACGATTTAAATGTCTTATCTGAAATATGCCCGACGCTTCTTATTATCATGAGTGGTGTGCAATATACAGGAACCCATTTCATTACCAGTACAGACAACAGAGACACTGCCAGAAATGATAGTGGTATATATATAAACAGGTATTTTATTATTACTAAAAATCTGTTTTTTAATCCTTTAGCCGGTCTAACCCCTTTTCTGCCCCTTTTATTTTGCATATTTAAATACAAATAGATTATTTTTGACAAATATAAACAATTCTAAATGAAGAAATATTCTGCTCTTGTCATTATACTATATTTTCTTTTTCCCCGGGCATTACCTGCATATTCACAAGATTTACACAGATATGATACTCTTATAGAAACAAAATCTCTTGAAAGGTACATTACATTCATAGCGAGCGATGAAACCTACGGAAGAGCAACAGGGGGAGCAGGGAACCAGCTGGCTGCATCTATGATAAGAGGTGAATTTGAAAAATACGGTCTGATCCCGTTCTATCATCAGGCATTTACACAAAGTTTCAGCGCCAATTCAGTTATCGGAAGAAATATCATAGCAGTTGTCCCGGCTCAGTATTACTGCGAACAATACATTGTCGTTTCCGCTCACTATGACCATCTTGGCGTTCTTGGAGGAAAAATTTACAATGGTGCAGATGACAATGCATCCGGAGTTGCAGCTCTTCTCAACCTTGCCCGGGTGTTCTCAGAGATGAGGATTAACAAGGAGGGGCCAAGGAAGAATATCATATTTGCAGCTTTTGACGCAAAGGAGAGTAATATGGCCGGATCGGAGGACTTCATTAAAAAGCTCCCTGTCCCGGCAAAGGATATAATCTGCAATATCAATATTGACCAGGTAGGTTCTATATTTGCTCCTCCTGAAGCAGACACCAACTACGTTTTGATTCTTGGAGCAAACAAATACAAGGATTTTAAAAGAAAAATTGAATTTGCTAACAAGAACAGCTCTGCAAACCTTTATGTAAACTACGATTTTTACGGTAGCAGCGATTTTGCAGAGATATTCTACAAATCATCGGACCAGAACTCATTTGTAAAGAAAAACATACCGTCACTCCTTGTTACATCGGGTATTCACATGCATACCTATAAACCCACAGATGACTTCTACTTTATAAATTATCCCGTTTTAACTAACAGGACAAGATTCTTATTTCATCTGATATATCAGCTTACACTTTCCCGATAAGTGCCTTTGCTGTATAATTGTCCGCGATTTTAACAAGATCTTCCGGAATACCCTCAAATACAACTCTTCCTCCCTCGTCTCCCCCTTCCGGCCCCATATCAATAATCCAGTCGGCGCACTTGACCACATCCATATTATGTTCCACCACAATAACTGTATGCCCCCTGTTTATCAGAGCATTAAACGAATCTAAAAGAGTTCTTATATCATAGAAATGAAGACCTGTGGTAGGTTCATCAAAGATAAACAGAATAGAGCCGCTTCCGGATTCCTTGCCCAGAAACGATGCCAGCTTAACCCTCTGGCTCTCGCCACCGCTAAGTGTGCTACTACTCTGTCCCAATTGCACATACGACAGGCCAACCGCTTTGAGAGGCATGAGCTTTTCTGCAACTCTTCTTGCAATAGGCTCTTTTTGCGAAGAAAAAAAGTTTATTGCCTCATCAACGCTCATATTAAGGACATCATTGATGTTTTTTTCCTTGTATCTGACTTCTAGAATATCTTGCTTGAATCTTTTTCCTCCACAGGATTCACATACCATCTGCACATCTGCCATAAATTGCATCTCAATCTTTATGACACCCTCTCCCTGGCAATCAGGGCATCTTCCTCCTTCAATATTGAATGAAAAATGAGAGTGTCCGTAACCATTTGCTTTTGCATAAGGTTGTTCAGAAAACAATTTCCTTATCTCGTCATAAACCTTAAGGTAAGTTGCCGGATTTGAACGAGTCGATTTTCCAATTGGATTTTGGTCTATGTACTCTACAGCTGTTATTTTGTTTATATCGCCGGTCAGATCTTTATGAGCCCCCGGCTTGTCTCCGAACTGGTTGAGTCTTCGGTTTAGAGCAGGATATAATATATCTCTTACAAGAGTCGATTTTCCTGATCCGCTTACTCCTGTTACCGCAGTTAACGCCTTTAGAGGAAACTTAACATCTATACATTTGAGATTATGCTCCACGGCACCATTCACCTCAACGAAACTGCTCCAGCTTCTCCTCTCAAAAGGAAGTTCTATCTTCTCATAACCCGACAGGAAAGCCAGCGTCTGGCTCCTTCCGCACTCCTCTTTTGTAAAATCATCCTTGATGGAGCCCTGATACACAAGCTCTCCTCCATAGTTACCGGCAAAAGGTCCAATATCGATGAGTTGGTCCGATGCTCTGATTATCTCTTCATCGTGCTCCACTATAAGAACGCTGTTACCCAGATCCCTTAGTTTTTTCAATACCGTTATCAGTCGTTGAGTATCTCTAGGATGAAGTCCAATACTCGGTTCGTCAAGAATGTAAAGCGATCCGACAAGACTGCTCCCTATAGAATTAACGAGATTGATCCGCTGGCTCTCTCCTCCGCTCAGAGTATTTGATGGTCTGTTTAGAGTAAGGTATGAGAGACCAACAGCCAGCATACAATCAAGCCTGTTTTCAAGTTCCTTAAGCGCCCTGGATGCGATAGTCCGGTCATAATCCGACAATTCAATATTTTTTATGAATGAGTGAAGATCCTCAATACTCATATCAAGCAAATCGCATATTTTCCTTCCTGCTACATGAACGTATAACGCTTCTTTCCTTAACCTGCTTCCATTACACCCCGGACATGTTGTCTTACCGGAATACCTGCTCATCAGGTAACGGTATTGTATCTTGTATTTGTTTGCCTCAATTATTTTAAAGAAATCGTTCAGACCTGTAAAATACTCGTTTCCACTCCAAAGCAACAGTTTGTGCTCTGTCGTTAGTTCATAGAAAGGTCTGTGAATGGGAAAGTTAAATTTGCCTGCAGATAGTATGAATTCATTGTAGAATGTTTTCATGGTATCTCCTCTCCAACAGGCAATAGCTTCCTGATAAACAGATAGAGTGGGGTCGGGTACCACAAGACTCTCGTCTATTCCTAAAACCTTTCCATATCCCGAACATACAGGGCAGGCTCCAATCGGATTATTAAAGCTGAACATCAGTTCCGAAGGCTCTTCAAATTCAATTCCATCTGCCTCAAAAAGTGTGGAAAACACCTTGGGCAACTCCCCCTTTATGCCATTTGTAATCAGTACCACTCCCCTTTCGGTACCAAGCCCCTTTCCTACTTCTGCAGCTGTCTGCAAAGAATCCATCAAACGGTTTCTTTCTTCTACGCCATCTTCAAGAATTACTCTATCAACCATGAGATAAACAGAACTTTCCGTTTTAAACTCCCTATTAAGAGCACTCTCAATTCTGACAACATCCCCATCTGAGTATAACCTTGTAAAACCCTCTTCTTTAAGAATCAGGAGCCTTTCAACCATTGTATCCTTATTATCCCACCCTATGGGAGCCAGAATATAAATGGCAGAACCGGGCGAAAATGAATAAATATACTTTAAGATATCATTTACTGTATGTTTCCTTACCTCCTCACCGCTAACCGGAGAGATTGTCTTTCCTATTCTTGCATAAAGTAACCTGAGATAATCGTAAATCTCCGTACTGGTACCAACGGTAGATCGTGGGTTACTTGTGTTTACCTTCTGCTCAATTGCTATTGCAGGTGGAATTCCTGTTATCTCATCTACGTCCGGCTTGGTCATCCTGCCTAGAAACTGTCTTGCGAAAGAAGAGAGACTTTCAACGAAGCGTCGTTGTCCCTCTGCGAATATGGTATCAAAAGCAAGACTTGATTTGCCCGATCCTGAAATTCCGGATATAACGACCATCTTGTCCCGCGGTATCTCAAGAGATATGTTTTTCAGGTTATTTAGTTTTGCCCCTTTTATAATGATTGAATTCTTATGCATTAGATGTTCTGGTTACAGACTTTACTCCTTTAATTTTTTTGATATTGAAAATCAGTTTGTCAAGGGCCTGATTGTTGGATATTGCCACCTGAATTTTTGCCTCAAACATCCCCTTCTGTTCTGAGATTGAGAAAAAGCGAAGAGAGATAGAGAGCATATTTATAATCTCCATTATCTGCTGACTTAACCCGGCGTCTCCATAGGAACTTATTTTCAATGTTGTTTGAAAACTCTGACCTACAGAAGATTCCCTCCACCTAACCTTCTGAATCCTGTATGGGTAGCTGTCCATAAGTCTGGCAGCATTGGGGCATGTTATTCTGTGAATCTTCACCCCCTCCTTTATAGTTACAAACCCGAATACTTCATCACCCATAATAGGATTGCAGCACTTGGAGAGTTTGAATCCAACATTGTTAAGCTTATCGTCAATTATCAGATAGTCGGTACCGGTCTGCAGACTTTTCTGGAAATTTCTTTGTTGTGCTACTGATGTCTGGATTCCATCTTTAACCTCCGTCTGTAGTTCCTGTTTCTCTCTGCTTGACAGAAGTCCTTTAACATCGGAAATGTCGACCTGTGAATCTGCAAGAGCGGCAAAAAATTCGTTTATGGTCTTAAACTTATAATATTTAATTAAAAAATTGAGAACATCGTCGTTAAGGTCCATTTTCCAGTTTGTCATCCTTCGCTCCAGAAGTTCTTTGCCAGTCTGGGCTCTCTTTCCCTCTTCCTCCTTCATCTTCTGCTTGATCTTGGCTCTCGCTTTTGACGAAACAACAAAATTAAGCCAGTCGGACGATGGTTTCTGATTTTTGTTGCTCATTACCTCCACAACATCGCCGGTCTTGAGTTTCTCCCTTATAGAAACAGGTTTGCCGTTTATTTTGGCACCTGCACATTTAAGACCCAGGTTTGAATGTATGTCAAATGCAAAGTCAAGGACGCTCGACCCTGCCTGAAGTCTTCTCAGGTCTCCATCGGGAGTAAAAACAAAAATTTCGTCCAAAACAAAGTCCAAAAAACGAGGTTCCTGACGCTTGTCGGTAGACTCAAGCAACCTCTTGACTCCACCCAGCCATACATTCAAACCCTGATCATTTTTCACCCCTTTATAGGACCAGTGTGATGCATGACCGTTTTCCGCTATATCGTCCATCCTTTTTGTTCTGATCTGCACCTCTATTGTTTGTCCCTCCTTGGTATTTACGGTTGTATGCAAAGATTCGTAACCGCTCGGCTTTGGAACAGTTATCCAATCCCTTAAACGTTTTGTATCGGGCACATAATATTCAGTGACAAAAGAGTAGACTCGCCAGCAAAGGTCCTTCTCCGGTTCATGTGCAGAATCGACAATTATCCTTATTGCAAAAATATCGGCAACACCCTCAAATGGTATCTGCTGGGCCTGCATTTTTTTCCAGATTGAATATGCAGTCTTGGTTCTGCTTTTTAGTACGTACTTAATGTGTGCCTTCTTCAGACTAAGCTCAATCGGTTTTACGAAAATATCCATTAGCCGCTTCCTGTCCTGCTCCCCTGCCTTTAATTTATTCGAAATAAATCTATACTGATCCGGATCTGTATGTTTAAATGAAAGATCTTCAAGTTCGCTTTTCAGATTGTACATTCCCAGCTGATGGGCAAGTGGTGCGTATAAAAACAGAGTCTCAGTAGCTTTTCTTATCTGGTTGGATTTTGTAAAAAATTCCAGATTTCTCATAATCTCCAGCCTGTCTGCCAATTTTATAAGACTCACACGTGGATCTCTTGAGTATGAAACAATTAGTTTTCTGTAGTTCTCGGACTGAAGTCCTGTATCCTTAGGTTTTATCTCGGATATCTTATTCAGACTCTGGGCCATAGAGATAATCTCGTCGCTGAATTCTCTCCTTAGTTCATCAAGATGTGAAATATCCAGTCTTGTAGCTTCATGAAGGAAAACAGCCACTACTGCCGATGGCATCAGTCCAATTTCAAATGCTACAATCTCTGCAACTGATACAACATGGTTAATAAAGGGAATTCCATTTCCTCTGGCAAGTCCCTTCAGAGAATCAGCTGCAATCTCATATGATCTTGTGAGCCATCTCTCCTCTTCTCCTATACAGCTCCTTAGAATTTTGTCCAGTTTTTCAGAAATCATATCCTATTTTTCCAAAAGTTTTCTTAGTGCATTCATCTCATCACGGAACTTTGCTGCCATTATAAAGTCGAGATCGTAAGCAGCTCTCTCCATCTCTGTCTTTGCAGCAGCAATTGCCTCCTTAATCTGGTCCGGCTTAAGATAAGCCATCACAGGGTCACTAAGTAGTGCGCTGGTTAATTCGCTCTCCTGCTGGAACTCCTTTACCCTGCCCATTACGTTTCTTATCTGTTTCTCTATCTGGGTCGGTTTTATATTGTTCTCTCTGTTGTACTCCTCCTGCTTCTTTCTTCGTCTGTCTGTCTCCTCTATTGTCCTTTGCATCGATTTGGTTATGGTATCGGCATACATGATAACCCTTCCGTCAACATTTCTTGCTGCACGTCCCGCAGTTTGTGTCAGTGACCTTTCAGACCTGAGAAATCCCTCTTTATCTGCATCAAGAATTGCCACAAGAGATACCTGCGGAAGATCCAGACCCTCCCTCAGAAGGTTAACTCCAATAAGCACGTCAAACCTGCCTGCCTGAAAATCCTCAAGAATCTCAATACGCTCCATTGTGTCAACATCTGAGTGAATGTACCTGCACCTTATGTCGATATGTGAAAAATACTTGTCAAGCTCCTCTGCCATTCTTTTGGTAAGAGTCGTCACAAGAACTCTCTCGTCCTTAACGGCCCGTATCCTTATCTCCTCAAGCAGGTCGTCAATCTGATTCTTAGTTGGTCTAACTTCAATAGGAGGATCAAGCAATCCTGTTGGCCTCACAACCTGTTCAACAATCAATCCCTCGCATAAGTTCAGCTCATAATCTGCCGGCGTGGCACTTACAAAGACTCTTTGCCCTAGAATATCCTCGAATTCGTTGAATTTTAGTGGTCTGTTGTCAGCAGCAGCCGGTAAGCGGAACCCGTATTCTATGAGGGTCTCTTTCCTCGACCTGTCACCGCCATACATTGCTCTCACCTGAGAAATTGTAACGTGGCTCTCATCTATGAAAGTCAGGAAGTCCTTTGGAAAATAGTCGATAAGGCAAAAGGGTCTCATTCCCGGGGATCGGCCATCGAAGTAACGGGAATAGTTTTCAATTCCGGGACAGTATCCTATCTCCTTTATCATTTCTATATCGAATTCAACTCTCTGTTTAATTCGTTTTGCCTCCATATGCTTCCCAATTTCGGAGAAATATGAATACTGCTTCATCATATCATCCTGAATCTGCACTATGGCTGTCTTCATTCGCTCTTTTGTAGTAACGAAAATATTTGCAGGATATATTGCAATTTCCTTTAAATCTGTAATATGCGAACCTGTTAGTGGATCAAATAGTTCAATACTTTCTACATCATCACCAAAAAATATAATCCTGCACGCAGTATCGGAATATGCCAGAAATATATCTACGGTATCTCCCTTAACCCGGAATGTTCCTCTTTTGAATTCTACTTCATTTCTAGAGTAGAGACTGTCCACAAGAGAGTAAAGAAGCTTGCTTCTTGATATCTTTGTCCCTCTCTTGATATTTATTGTATTCGCATGAAAATCTGCAGGATTGCCGATTCCATAGAGACAAGACACACTAGAAATCACAATGACGTCCCTTCTGCCGGAGAGTAATGCGCTGGACGCAGATAATCTCAGCTTTTCAATCTCGTCGTTTATGCTCAGATCCTTTTCTATATAAGTATCAGTAACAGGCATATAAGCCTCAGGCTGATAATAATCGTAGTACGAGACAAAGTACTCGACCGCATTATTTGGGAAAAAGGATTTAAACTCACCATAAAGCTGGGCCGCCAGTGTTTTGTTATGACTTAAGATAAGTGTTGGCCTTTGTAATCTCTCAATAACATTGGCCATAGTAAAGGTTTTACCGGAACCTGTTACTCCGAGCAGTGTCACAGCATCAACCCCACCGGAAACATGAGATACAATCTGCTCAATTGCTTCGGGCTGGTCACCTGTAGGTTTATAATTTGACTTAAGTTCAAAATCCATTCAATAGTCCTGATTCTTTTATTTTGACTTTCTTACTTTTTTGAGATAGTCATTCAATCCTTTAGCAACATTTTTCATCATCTCCTTCTGGAACTTAGCATCAACAATCTTTTCCTCGTCCGGTAATGAGCTCATGAAAAGTGTTTCAACCAGAACCGAAGGATAGTTTGTTGATGAGTTAAGCGAAAAGTTGAAGTTCCCGATCAACCCGAAATTCTTGACATCGTCCATCGCTACTAGTCTTTTCAGTATTGTCTCTGCAAGATCTCTGTATTCAATATGTTTGTAATAGGTACTTGTCCCTCCGTTAACAAGCGGATTGCCTCCTGCATTGCAATGGATTGATATAAGCAGGTCTATGTTTTCATTTTTAAATGTAATCTGCCTCATAGGCATCGTAACATCGGAATCGTCGGTCCTGCTTAAAACCACTCTTGCCCCTCTCTTCTCAAGCTCCTCCTTCAACATATATGCCATAGCAAGATTTTGCTCCTTCTCCTTATAGCCGGCGGTACTAACAGCTCCCGATGCCGGGCCACCATGACCTGCATCCACACCTATAACCAGACCCTTAATGGTTGGTTTCGGCGAATGTTTTACAACTATATTCAGGCTGTTCCCGGTATAATCGATGGAATATCCCCAGCTGTATCTACTTTTGAGATATATGATCACCCTGAAAACATCGGGTTGAACTTGTTGATAATCTACATAATCAATTGACTCAAGATTCAGATACTGTGTTATCCAGTTTGAATTACAAGCAGTACCGAAAATATCAACAACAATTCTGTTTGGGTTCCGTTCTTGTTTAATAATATAGGGTTGACGTTGCTCCAACGACACTGTCACTCTGTCTGCCTTACCAATGTTTGAAACACTCCATGAGCCTGAAAGTGAGAATGGCGGTTTTGTTCCTGGATAAGTTTTGTCAACATAATCTTTAGGAATAAAAGCATAGTAATTTTCTGAAAGTTTTACCTTATAAAGGTTCCCGACCGAGTCCATAAGTTCCATTCTGATTCCCTCCGCAATGAAATTGATCTTAGCTCCTCCAAGCCTGTCCTGTCCTGCACCGTAATTCAAATATGCTCCCTTTTTGGTCACTACAACCGGAAATTTATAATCTCCAGCCTCAATCCTGGTTATCCGCTGTTCAATTTTATAATAAACGTTGAATTTTTCTTCGGTCTGGATACCTTCAGAGATTGCTTTTATAACAACAGGATTTACTCCCTCTTTAAGGCTAATTTCA
>Ga0074195_1000702_pt1 | contig 59394 bp, 59 predicted proteins | sample EPASupsiteHSE623_FD_64525 | JGI IMG/M metagenome (GOLD analysis project Ga0074195, IMG submission 64525) | Bioremediated contaminated groundwater from EPA Superfund site, New Mexico - Sample HSE6-23 | ecosystem: Environmental > Aquatic > Deep subsurface > Groundwater > Contaminated ...
AAGCCCTCTTTACCACAATGAGGACAGAAATTTCCCTTTAGCTCTTGTTTCTTGCTGAATAAATACTGGAATGCATCATTCTCGCTCTGGCATAGGCTTACTAATTGCCTTAAATCCATAATCCATAATGAACGCTGCTCATTTATAAAGGGGCAGATCTTTTACAATCGCCTATTAATATTGTTGTAGTGATCAATTGCATCCTGCCACGCATCACTCCCGAAGCTGCATGAACTCATGCGGCATGCTCGCGTATGCTAGTTCTGACACCGAAGGCAGCAAAATTGCAGCCTGAGGCGAAATAGAAGCGGCAATTATTCCGCCCTGAGCCTTGAAGCGTATACGCCAAGAGGCTCTGAGCAATCCCTCCATATAAGATAATTCTACGATGGTTTAGATCCCCAACTGCGGTATATGTGCCAGATAGCTCTCCCTTAGCTCCTTCTTATCGATGTGGTTGTAGATATCTATAGCCTCATGTCGCGAATCGCCTCGAAGTTCCTTCACGAAGTCGCGAGGCATGCCAGCCCTTATTAGATGGGTAGTAAACCAGTGGCGGCAACAGTGGGGGGTGAATCGATCTTCTAACTTCCTAGATTTAGGATCGTGAAGACCTACACGATCCGCATGGTTGCGAAGCATTACCTCTATCCTATGTATGCATAGTCTCTCTCCTTGGCGACTAATGAAGAGGGCTGGTATATTATGAGTATTCCGATTCGAGCGTGCAATAAGCCAACGATTTAAGGTAATTATTGCTTCTTGATCTAAGAACAATATACGGTTAGATCTTTTCTTAGTGGGCTTAAGTTTTATAGTTCCTTCTTTAAGATCTACATCGGATACATCAAGTTTTACTAATTCGCCAATCCGCATCCCTGTTTTGAAGAGAAGGAGGACTATTGCTCTATCTCTTGTATCCAATATTGAGCTTACCAGCCTTGCAGCATCCTGAATGCTAATGATCTGGCGCATCTCTGAATCATTACCCTCTTTGTAACGCTGTAAATAACGCTTTCTAAATGGGGGGATAGGATTGCTATCGATCATTCCTTCATCAATAAGAAATGTATAAAAGGAATTTAAGCTGATAAACCTCTTTTTTATTGTAGAGAATTTTACACCGCGTTCATTTTGAAGGAAAATAAGATAATCCTTTAAATCCTCTTTAGATATCTCGGTAATAACTCTTTTCCTGGTTGTAAGGAATTCAGCAAACGTTCGTATTCGGTTTGCGTAGCCATAAGCATCTGTGATGCCTCTAAGCTGACAATCATCATAGAATTCATCGATAAGTTTATCAATTGAATTAGAACTATCTTGGTTATCGATACTATCCTGTTGTTTTTTTGCAAGATCAAAAGGAATTCCTTCGATCATCCAATCCACCGCCATCCACTAGCAGTTTCCTTAACTAAGCCATATTTACGTAAAATCTCAAGCTGATTGCTTAACAGCTTAGTTGCTTCAGTATCCCTTGGATCAATATGTAGGTCCTTTAAGAGTTCATGGCCTACGATAGTTCCCCGTTTTAATACTGCGATAAGCTCTGTGTCAAATTGCCTAGGACTCTCGCCATCTACTTCCTTGAATAGCTCATGACGGAGTTTATAAAGTTCTGTTTCTTGTCTTTCCAAAAGTATGCTTTTCGATTTAAGCTCCTCTCGAAGCTTGCGGTTCTCCTCTCTCATCTCCGCTAGATTCCTTATTAACTCATCATGAGGCACCTCGTTCTGATCCAATGTATGCTCAATAGTCTCATAGATCCATCTAGCTAGGGGTAGACCAGCCTTATCCGCTAGAGCATCCCATCTCAGCTTATCTTCTACTGAAGGTAGGTAGAGAGTTACTTGCCTTCCATTGTAGGTTGGCCGTGGCATAACAAGCCTTATGAGATCATCCTATAAATACGTACCGTTAATTTAGTCTAGGTTGCTGGAGGCCACGACGGCCGGTGATCTCTGCAAGGAACGTCTCCGTCATCCAGATGAGATGGCTGCCATGCCGCACGTCTGATATCCTGGTCTCCAAGGAGGCGACTTTCGAGCCTGGAGCGAATAACATAGTAGATTACCGGATAACCTTGCGAAATCCCTGGAGCTTCACAATGGCAGCCTCAGTGGTCGATAGTCTGCCTGGAGGCATGTGGCTGATCAACTCCTCAATGCAACCTTCGGACTCTGATGTCGATCGGGTAACCTGGATGATAATTGATCTTCCTCCAGGCCAGACGAAGATCATAGAATATAAGGCAAAGGCACAACAAAAGGGCATCCTCATCAATAGAGCCAGCGTCGAGGCCTATGCTGCTGGCGGCCCTAACTCTGTCACGGCTGAAGCTAGCGTGGAGGTTGAAGTGAGGGAGGGAAAGATCGTCAACGTCAGCGGATGGAAGTCTCCCGCTTGCTTTGATCTGAACTACAGCGCTCCTTGTGCGGAAGATGATTTATCTGCATGCTATTCCTACAGTGCCCCTGTTGAGAAGCGGGAAATAATATGCGCAAGCTGCATATATTCTGAGCTAGATCCCTGATTGGCCTAGCAGCTAGAAATCGAATAGCGACTTTTGCTTCTCCTTAGTCGCCGCGCCCTGGGGCAGCGCCACCTCCCCATACTTTCCCCCACCACCAGGCTTCACAATCACCTTACCCGACCTAAAAGCCTCTATGGCATCTATCACCTTCGGCTCCGCCTTCAGCTCCGATAGATCAGCCTCCACCAGCACCTCGATCTCAGTTCTATCCGAAGTCAGCTCATTCCAGCTCTTCTGAACCTTCGCGGTGTAGGGGCTCTTGACGCCAAGTGCTATGGCAATGATCTCCGCCAGGGGTATGAGGTGCAGATAAGGCGGCCTATGTGCCGGATGATGAGGCTCCTGATAGTCTGCCAAGGAGTCTACCCTGTCCCTCACCCCCAGCTTGATCCTCCCGCCGCAGACAGTGCACTTCCCCTTCAGTTCCTCCAACTGCAGCGCCGTGTACTGGGTGTAGCAGCTGGTGCATGCCGTGCGGTTGTACTTCCCCTCCTCAGGGTAGAAGCCCACATTAAGTGTTGGATGGCAGCCTCCTTCTCTCTTTAATGCCCTGCAGATATCCTTAAAGCTCAAGCTCTTGATCTCCAGCTGGTTGAACTCCCTTGCTAGCTTGTTGGACTTGGGCGAATGTGCATCTGAGTTGGAGAGAAACGTCCTGCTTTCAAGCTCTGCTATCCTGTCAGCGTAATCGGTGTCGGCGCTAAGGCCAAGCTCTATGTATTTAACCTTATCAGCATGCTCCTGGTAGCACTCGTCCAGGGATTTGTAATAGGCATAGATGCCCGTCCAGGGCGTGAAGGAGTGGCTCGGGCCGATCAGGCAGCCTGCCTCCAGGGCCAGATCTGCTATCGCTGCACCTTCCAGGTGAATCTTCGGCCGGCCGTCGCTGTCCAGAGTAGATGATTTCGGTGAAAAGCTCTCCCTCAGCTCCTCGGCCTTTGAAATGCTCGGAACGAAAATCAGGTGATGTATGCGATGCGAGTCCTCAACCTCCACTGTGAGAGCATAGTAGACGCCATCCAGGTGAAAGAGCCCTTCGCTTTCTGGCAGAGCTCCGATCTCCTCTTGCCATTTATGATGAAGGCAGTCTCCAGTGCCCATAATCTTCACTCCCTTTTTTGTGGCCTCTCGCGCGATCCCCAGCAGGGTCATATCCTTTGAGACTGCTGCTGAAAAACGGGAGTGGATGTGGAGGTCAGCATTGACTTTCATCTTTGTGTATTCTCCATCATGGGGATAAACCCTTTATGCTCATCGTGTGAATTTATTGTGTGCGAGACCGCCTTAAAGATCTCCTGGACAGCTATGCCTCGGGAAAAATCTCTCTGGATGAGGCTCTTGGTGAAATTCGGCAGCTGAGCTGTCGGCCTGTGGGTGAGGTTGCAAAGCTTGATACGGGAAGGGCAGAGCGCATAGGCATTCCCGAGGCAATACTTGCTGAGGGCAAGGATAAGGTCGACCTGGTGAAGATATCTCTGGCTCACCTGGAGGCAACGGGCATGGTCATTGTCACTCGCGTCTCAGAGGAGCAGACCAGGGCTTTTGAAGAGACGGCTCTTCCCTCTGGCGCAAAATTGGAGCATAACCCTCGTGCCAGGACTGTAGTCATTCGCTCTGGAGAGAGAAAGCCCACGTGCGGAAGGGTGGGCGTTCTGGCTGCAGGAACGGCCGATATTCCCGTGGCAGAAGAAGCCAGGGTGGTGGCTGAGGCGATGGGCTGTGTGGTCGTCTCGGAGTACGATGTGGGCGTGGCCGGAATACACAGGCTTTTTCCCTGCCTGGAGAAGATGAGGGACATGGATGCCTTCGTTGTTGCAGCCGGCAGAGAGGGCACTCTTCCTGCGGTCGTGGCGGGACTTATGGAGGCTCCTGTGATAGGCCTTCCTGTCTCTACAGGCTACGGCATAGGCGGAGGCGGCCTGGCAGCACTTCTATCAATGCTCCAGTCCTGCTCAGTCCTTACTGTCGTCAACGTGGACGCAGGCTTCGTGGCGGGGGCCTATGCAGCAAAGATCGCTCTGCGGGCCTATAAGCCAGATGTGCAAAAACAGTTTTAACTTCTTGTCAGAAAAGTATTTATACGATCGAAAAGCCTTGTAATCGTGAGCGGGTACACTCATCTTTTTTACTAACCCCCACTCCCCTACCCGCTCATCACTCATTAATTCGGCTCTGAGGCTTTTCTACTCTGTCTCCTGCTTCTTCCTCCAGGGAAATGGCCTCAAGGCTTATGTTGGCCTCTCTGCCGTACTCTCTTACCCTGTTAAAGGCATGGTCCACCATGCCTCTGGATGTCATGATGAGAGAGCTTTTTCCTAGAAGCGCTTTCAGTATGGACTTATCTATCACTCCATATGTGAAGTCGAGCCTGATCTTTTCTCTCTCTGCCATCACCTTGGCGCTCGTGCCCATGGCGCCCACGTTGTCCACAGCTCTTTTCTCTATGAACTTCTTTATCCTGCCAGGACCCGTCTTTTCGACATTGCAAAGATATATCCTTCCCAAGGGATTCGCATAGACGCGCCCCCTGGCCCTAGCCTCTACCAGATCCGTCAGCTCAAGTACGTTCTCTGGCGGTCTTACGCCGTTGAGCACGCCCCTGCTCGCCAGCTCCTTGTAGATCTCCATGATCAATGGCAGCTTCAGCCTTGCCCTGGCGATCAGCTCGTGGTCGTCGAAGACCTGTGAGGGCGATCCAACTTTTAGCAGCCTGCCGCTCTCCATGAGCATCACATCGTCAGCCCAGCGGTAGGCAAGCTCCACGTCGTGGGTGGAGATGATGATGGTCTTCCCTCCATAGTTCAACTCGTCGAGCATCTCCATCATCTCCTCGGCCGATGCTGGGTCCAGGTTTGATGTCGGCTCGTCCAGGATCATGACCTCAGGCTCCATGGCCAGGACGCCGGCAATTGCCGCCCTCTTCTTCTCCCCGCCGCTCAGGTGATGCGGCGGCCTCCTCTCGTATCCTGACAGGCCTACGTAGGATAATGCATAGTCCACATACCTGTCCACCTTCTCCTTTGGAAACCCCAGGTTCATGGGCCCAAAGGCCACGTCCTGGTAGACGGTGGGCGCAAAGAGCTGGTCGTCGGGGTTCTGGAAGACCATGCCAACCTTTCGCCGAATCTCCCTGAGTGATGACGAATCATACTTCAGCGGCCTGCCCTTGAAGAGGACCTCTCCTGATGTAGGCCGGAGGATTCCGTTGAACATGAGCATGAGCGTGGACTTGCCGGCTCCGTTGGGGCCCACAAGAGCGATCTTCTTTCCCTCGTTTATGGTCAGATCCAGATCTCTCAATGCCTCGGGGCCGTCGGCGTAGGCGTATCGAACTTTTTTAGCTTCGATCACTGCTGCGGCTGTTGCTGTCATGGGCGTCTCTAGATCAGATGAAAGTCCTGGGTTAAAAAGGCGATAGCTGCAGCAACCAGAATGTAGCAGGCTGCAATTACCAGATTCTTCCTCGGTGTGGGCAGATCTCTTTCCATTACATCCAGGCGGCCGTCATAGCATCGTGAGTCCATTGCAACTATCAATCTTTCACCCTGCTCCCAGGCCCTCAAGAATAGGACGCTTGCGAGCATTGAAAAGGCATTCAGCGATGACCGCATGCCTGAGTTCCCAAGACGCATGGCCTGGGCGCTTCTGATCATGGCAGCCTCATCAAGGAGGACGAAGATGTACCTGTATATGAGCATGGAGAGCTCTATCAAGAATCCTGGAAGGCCTAAGGACTTAAGGATCGAGAAGACCTCGATCATTGGCGTTGTCAGGGCTATGAAGAAGAGGGAGCTCATCCCGCCAATAGTCCTTGCTAGGAGCAGCAGAGCCAGGTTTGCTCCATCACAGGAGACTTCCAGCTTCACGCCGAGGACGTTTAAGGCGAAGAGCGCGTCTCCTCCCTGGATGAAGATCATTGCGACGGCGCTTAGAAACACGAACGATAATGGAATAGCTAGCAGCTTGATGTAAAAGCGTGCCGGTATCTTGGCCAAAACGATAGTAGTAGCGCTCATGGCTACAGCAACGACGATTGGCGCCAGGGGAGATTCTGCGAATGTGCACACTAGAATTGAAGCTATGCCAATCGCCAGCTTAAGCCTTGGGCTCACATCTCTAAGAGCATTTCTGTGGGCATAATCATCGAGAAGGTCGTGCATGCCCTTTCAACTGGCTCCTTTTGCCCTTCGATAGTAACCGAGGAAGTAGCCGATGACGAGCCCTCCGACGGCCGCCTGCAGGCTGAAGAACAGGCTCTCTATCTCTCCGCTTGGGGGCTCCCATACAGGATCGATCCAGGGCCTGTAAGCTCCTCCTGTGAGATCTGCGATGACGCCTTCAGCTTCGCCGTCAGCGCCGCCCCATTCGTGGTCTCCTGTGGAGTTAACAAAAATGAAGCCTAAGAAGAAGATAGCAAGGGCTGCCAGCGCTATGAACTCACCTTTGCCTCTCACACCGTTGCCTCCTTGATATCGCTCAGCGCCTTTGGCGAGACCACCTTCAGCCTCACCAGAACATCGCTTCTGGCCTGGAGGATATATTTGAACATCAGTGCGGTTACTACTCCTTCAACTATCGCCAGTGGAATCTGAGTTACTGCAAATATGGCAGCAAAGGCCTTGAGGGATGCCAGAGCTCCTCCTGAGGATGCAGGAAAGGCCAGTGCGAGCTGGATGGAGGTGACAATGTATGTGGCGAAGTCAGCCATCGTCGCAGCCAGAAAGACGGCAGCATAAAGGTTCAGGCCTGATCTCATAGAGGCTTTGTAGATCAGATAGCCCACAAAGGGTCCTGCTATGCCCATGGAGAAGACGTTGGCTCCAAGGGTGGTAAGTCCCCCGTGGGCCAGGAAGAATGCCTGGTAGACGAGGACGATCGTTGCCAGGACTGATGTCATGCCGGGTCCGAACAGTATAGCCCCCATGCCTGTTCCTGTTGGGTGGGAGCAGCTTCCTGTGACGGAGGGAAGCTTCAGGGAGGAGAGAACGAAGACAAAAGCTCCAGCTACCGCCAGCAGCGGAAGCGCCTCGCGCTGCTCTTTGATCAGGCGGTTGATATTGTACGCCCCGTAAACGACTACAGGGAGCGAAAGCGCGAACCAGATCTCCCACCAGGGATGAGGCAGGAAACCCTCCATGATATGCATTATAACACCGCCAGGGAGAAGGGAACCATGCCATATAAAGTTTTCTTGATTAGAGACCAAAAAAGTTTAATTAAGGCCTCGAGATCCCGGTGCCCTCAATCCCATTCCGGGTCGATGCTCTTCTTGCGGTTGTGCAGGAAATAGGCAAGCATGACGCAGCCGATGGCCGCCTGCAGTCCGAAGAGAAGAGCCTGAATCTCGGGGGTGGGCTGCCAGAGGGGGTCTATCCATGGCGGGTAAGCTATATTGTTGGTTAGAAATGCGATGGATTCTGTAGCTCTATCGCCTGCACCCGGACCCACATAGGAGTTAATAAAACCGATGAAGGCGAAGAGCAGCGCGAGGGCCATTAATTCAGCTTTCATAATACGAACTCTCCATTGGCGCTCCGATAATGTCAGGCCGGTGCGCCAGGTCACTCTGGCTTTAGCCGTCGGTAGCAACATATATAAGATTATCTTAATAAAAAACCAAAAAAGTCGATTATCGCTGCATCATTATCACCGTAATTTCATCTATCTTCAATATTTTCGATCTGCTTGGATAGAAGTTAAATATGCTGCGCTTACTATGAACTGTAGCTTGACCCAGATACTCACAGTCTCAGAGATCAACGAAAGGATAAAGGGCCGTCTGGATGCAGATCCCAGGCTCCACGACCTCTGGGCAAAAGGAGAGCTCTCCAACGTCACCAACCACAGGTCGGGCCACAGGTACTTCACCCTCAAAGATAGGGAATCCCAGCTCTCATGCGTACTTTTCAAAAACAACGGATTACGCCTGGGCTTCGACTTGAAGGATGGCCAAAATGTCCTTGTCTTTGGGGATATAGACGTCTACAGGCCTCAGGGCAGGGTCCAGCTCATAGCCAGGGGAGTCAAGCTCGACACGGGCCTCGGCTTTCGTCATCTGGAGTTCGAGGCACTGAAGAAGAAGCTATCCTCTAAAGGCCTCTTTGACCTTGAGCGAAAGAGGCCTCTGCCGAAGTATCCAAAGCGAATAGGCATAGTCACATCGCCGGACGGAGCGGCTCTTAGAGACGTTCTTCGCATCATCGGCCCTTATCCTGCCAGGATAATTCTCTCTCCTGCAAAGGTCCAGGGCCAGGGCGCATCTGAGAGCATATCCTCAGCAATAGAGGCCCTCCGTGGAAGGGCTGACGTAGTAATAGTATGCAGGGGCGGCGGCTCTATCGAGGACTTATGGTGCTTCAACTCAGAGGCTGTGGCGCGCGCCTTCTTCGAGTGCGATTCTCCAGTCATATCGGCTGTAGGCCATGAGACTGACGTGACCATAGCCGACTTCGTGGCCGACGTGAGGGCTGCCACGCCCACAGCCGCTGCTGAGATGGCAGTTCCTGATGTGGAGGCGTTCAGGGATGATCTGCATCTCATCTCGACGAGGATGGTGAGAGCCCTCTGGTCCTACCTGGAGAGAAAGGAGGAGTGCCTGGAGTATCTTGAGAGGAGCATCTCAGCCCGGAGGATGTATGCTCTTCTGGGTGAAGCTCGCCAGAGGCTGGATTATCTGGGCGAGCGTCTGGGATCTTCAGAGAAGGACCGGCTTGATGCAATGCGCATCAAGCTGGAGATGCTTGAACGCCGCCTCTCAACGGCCAGCCCTCTGGATACCCTCGGCCGGGGATACTGCATAGTCAAGTCATCGCGAGGGATCGTCACCAGTGCGAAGGATGTCTTGCCTGGAGATACTCTGGAGATAGTGCTGGCAGATGGGCGGGTCAAGTGCAGGGTAATGGACAGCGAAAAGGGGGAGTTTAGTGATGGAGAGGGATGAGATCGATCTGGAAGCAGCTCTGAACGATCTGGAGGGAATAGTGACAAAGCTTGAGGCTGGAGGAATCTCTCTGGAGGAGAGCCTGGTGCTCTTCGAACGGGGGATGAAGCTGGTCTCTTTATGCCAGGGCAAGCTGGACAGCGCAGAGCAGAGGATTGAGAGCCTGACAGGAAAGCTGCCCGAAGATCTGGCTGTCATCAGGCGATAAGGCTTAAATATGATGTACTTCTGTGTACATCATAGTAATAAGTAATACATCAATGTCGGTGATTCTTTGAGCCAGATTGCTGAAACGGGCAGCGTGAAGTTCGGAAAATACGGGGGTCGATTTGTTCCTGAGACTCTGATCCAGCCTCTGGAAGAGCTCTCTTTAGCCTATGAGCGCCTGAGGGAAAGCAGTGAGTTCAAGGCGCAGCTAAGTGGTCTTCTGAAGGACTTTGCAGGCAGGCCTACGTCCCTTTACAAGGCCATGAACCTGAGCAAGAAGCTTGGAAGGACAGTCTACCTCAAGAGGGAAGACCTGGTCCACGGCGGAGCGCACAAGCTCAACAACACCTTAGGTCAGGCCTTGGTTGCAAAACATATGGGCAAGACCAGGCTGATCGCAGAAACTGGCGCAGGCCAGCACGGCGTTGCTACTGCCATCGTTGGCGCCAACCTGGGATTCGAGACTCAAGTGTACATGGGCGAGGTGGACATTGAACGCCAGAAGATGAACGTCTACCGCATGGAGCTGATGGGTGCAGAGGTGATTCCCGTTAAATCCGGCTCCCGGACTCTAAAGGACGCTATAAACGAGGCAATGAGGGATTGGGCATCCAGCTTCGAGAGCACTCACTACCTCCTTGGAACTGCAGCCGGGCCTCACCCCTTCCCCTCAATGGTCAGGGATTTCCAGAGCATCATAGGCACTGAGGCCAGGGAGCAGATCCTTCGGGCAGAAGGCCGTCTGCCCGACTCAGTTGTTGCCTGTGTGGGAGGCGGCAGCAATGCGATGGGCATCTTCGCGCCCTTCCTGAAGGACGAGGTCAAGTTAATCGCTGTGGAAGCAGGAGGCCGGGGCTTGGGAAGAACTGACAAGATTGCGGACAACGGCGCTTCTTTGGGCTGCGGCACGGACGGTGTTTTGCACGGCGCTCTGACCAAGATCCTGCAGGACCCTTACGGCCAGATCCTTGAGTCCTACTCACTGGCAGCAGGCCTAGACTATCCTGGCGTTGGGCCTGAGCTGGCATACCTGGCACAGACAGGTAGAGTGACCGCAAAGATGGCAGATGATAAAACAGCCCTTAAGGGATTCAGGGCCCTCTCAAGGCTTGAGGGAATCATCCCTGCTCTTGAGTCCGCACATGCCTTGGGCTATGCCCTGAGAGAGCCTGAGGCTCTGGGCGACCTGGCGATAATAAACGTCTCGGGACGCGGAGACAAAGACCTGGCAACGGTGATGGATTATGAGAATCTCTGAAGCTTTTTCGCATAAGCCCCTGCTGATAGTCTACATCTGCTCTGGGGACCCTACACCTGAGGCGACGCCGGACCTGGTTAAAAGGCTGGCACGCGCAGGTGCTGACATAATAGAGTTAGGACTGCCCCATTCAGACCCGATAGCAGACGGCCCGACGATCCAGGCCGCAGCCCAGAGGGCGATAGCTAGCGGCATGAACACAGATGTCTACTTCCAGGTGGCAGCCGAGGCTGATGTGGATATTCCCAAGGTGTTCATGGGCTACTATAACATGATCTACGCCCGAGGGCTGGAGAAGTTCGCGAAGGACTCTGCAAGAAGCGGCATAAACGGCATAATAGTCCCAGATTTGCCGCCGGAGGAGGCTGGGCCGTTGAGGGAGGCCTGCGAGAAGCACGGCGTTGACCTGATCTTCCTGGCAGCTCCTAATACGTCTCCCGATAGGCTGAAGATGATCGGGGAGCAGACATCCGGATTCCTTTACCTGGTCGCCCGCAAAGGCGTGACTGGCGCTCGAAGCGATATCCTCGAAGATACCAGGGGGCTCATAGCCCGAGCATCAGGAGACATTCCAAAGGCTGTGGGATTTGGCATCTCAACTCCACAGCAGGCAGCCGAGGTCATTCGCGCGGGAGCTGACGCGGCCATTGTGGGCTCGGCATGTGTAGACCTGATAGCAAAAGGCGAGATCGAGCGGCTGGAGCAGCTCGTGCGGGATATGAAGGCAGCAGTTCAAAGCGCCAAGCTCAGCAAAGCTCCAATAGTTTACTAAGAATCCAGGATATCAGGTCAAGAAAGTGGATGCTTGATGACTATTTCTTTCTCAATGGGAATGGGTTTTCACGGCAAAACTTCAATGAAACTTTAGTTCTTGGAACTAAACTTTTTTCGTTCTTTGTGCCTTTGTGTCTTAGTGGTGAGATCCGTTGTGTTGAACCACTAAAACACAAAGGCATCACAAAGGTGGTTACTATGCTTCGCTTTTGGGATGACCTCAATGCTATTCTTAGTCGTACTTCTCGACCTCGCCAGCTTATTTAAGGGGCAGCTGGTGAAAGAAATATTGAGAGGGCATGAGGCACAGGAATTAGAGGACATGAGATACAGAAGTATTCCTCCTACGAAGCGACTAAGAGGCTCTATCTGAATGGATGAATCATTATTGACTGAAATAGGCAGCACGCTTAAAACATTGCGTGCAATGCAGGATCTCCTGCCGGCATCAGGATTGAACCAGCTGGAGAACGTATCGGAGGATATGAACGAGCTGATATCAGAGAAATACGAGCCCTACTTCTGCGGAAACGCTGCACTACACCTCCTGTCTTCATGCCAGAGGTGCGGCCGGTGCTGCAGGGATGAAAGAACGGTTGCCGTGTCCATCGAGGATTGCAGGAAGATAGCAAAGCATCTTGGCCTGAGCCTGAAAAAGTTCAATATCGAATACACAAGGCCCCATGCGCTGAAGGGCGAGAATGTAGGAAACGCCAGGATGATCCGCAAGGCAAATGGAGAGAACTGTCCCTTTTATGACATCAGTCTTCCCGGATGTGCCATTCATTCAGTCAAGCCCCAGGTGTGCAGCGCAGCCTTCTACCTCTCGAAGATGAATCTGCTGCTCTGTAAGGAGAACGGAATGTTCAGCACCTTCAAAGAGTGCCCGTCCGACAGAGAGCTCAGGGCCAGCATAAAGGAGTACGGGACTAAGATTGAGAACGATTCTGAGGCGAAGAGCAACCTTGTGAGCACTTTCCGATCGGACCTGCCCGAGATCCGGCTCTTTCACATTCTCCTCCGTCTGAAGGGAATGGAGATGTACTTTGGAAGGGGCAAGGCTGCGTATCTGGCCCGCAAGATGGGGTTTAAGAGGATGCCAAGCACTGAGGAACTCAGGCCTGCAGCATTTCTCTATGCCGTCCTCCTGCTGGAGATAGAAGGGCTTGGTGAGTAAATTATCCTCATGCTATTTCTTAATGCTCTGCTCTGATATTCATTTTACTATGAACTATCCCTAAACTATTATGGAGAGTTTAGAGATAAGCTCTGAGCTATAACCCAGCCCTTAAATTAACCTTAAATAATGACTAAATAACTCATATTATAAAATATCTGAAGTTCTTAATTTTTAGGCTTCATGAATGACTTGATGAAGAAGTGCAATTTATTCTTCACATTGGTACCTAATGCGATCCCCCATGTGTTCGCATCCCCACTCACAGAGCTGGTCGAGGATCGGCATCAGGGATTTTCCCAATCCCGTGAGCGAATACTCCACTTTCGGCGGGACCTGCGTGTAAACCTTCCTGGTGATAAGCCCGTCTTCCTCAAGCTGGCGGAGCTGCTTTGTAAGCATCCTCTGGGTGATCCTGGGCTGTAGCCTGTCCAGCAGCTGGCTAAAACGCAGCGTCTCATCACTCAGCGCATATATGATCAGCGGTTTCCATTTGCCCCCGATCACATCCAGGGTTGCATCGATTGGCCAATCATACTTGTATTCTTTAGGAGTGGAGTCCATTAGTATCAATCCTGTTAGTATGTAACATGCTTGTTTGTACAACATATTTATACCTTATGTGCTCGATGTATACCATGACGAAGCCGGGTGAGTAAAGAATGTTGTACAGGAAAAATCCCAAGAATGGAGATGAACTTTCCATACTTGGATTCGGATGCATGCGCCTCCCTGTGAAGGAAGACGGCTCCATAGACGAGGCAAGAGCCACCAGGCAGGTACGCTATGCAATCGACCAGGGAGTGAACTATGTTGATACGGCCTGGCCCTATCATATGGAGCAGAGCGAGCCTTTTTTGGGCCGTGCTCTTGCTGACGGATACCGCGAGAAGGTCAAACTCGCAACAAAACTCCCCAGCTGGATGGTGAAAAGCCGAAAGGATATGGACTTTTTCTTGAACTCCCAGCTAGAGAAGCTCCATACCGATCATATCGACTATTACCTCGCCCATGCTCTCGTAGGCGATATGTGGGACAAAGTTGAAAAGCTGGGTGTAGCTGATTTCCTCGACAAAGCCAAAGCTGACGGCCGCATAACCAACGCAGGTTTTTCCTTCCACGGCGCGGGAGAGGATTTCAAGCGAATAGTGGACGCTTACGATTGGGATTTCTGTCAGATCCAGTACAACTTTCTGGACGAAAGGAACCAGGCGGGCACCAAGGGTTTGGAATACGCAGCTTCAAAAGGCCTTGGAGTAATCATTATGGAGCCCCTCCGCGGAGGGATGCTCGCAAGCCATGTGCCTCCTGCGGTGATTGAGATCTGGGATGAGGCTCCGACGAAGAGGACCGCTGCAGAATGGGCTCTTCGATGGGTATGGAACCATCCGGAGGTCACGGTTGTCCTCTCAGGGATGAATGATGAAAAACATATTGTTGAGAATCTTGCAGTGGCAGACAGGGCATACCCAAACTCTCTGACTGAAGCCGAACTGCATCTGGCAAGAAAGGTAGAGCAGAAGTACCGGGAACTGATGAAAGCTGGCTGTACTGGCTGCAGATATTGTATGCCCTGTCCAGAAGGGGTGAATATTCTAATCTGTTTCGAAGTGTACAACAGCCTGCATATGTCCGGCAATGCAGACGAGGCTAAATTTTTATATGCTGTAATGTTGAGTGTTACTCTATCCGTCGGAGAGCCCGAATTTGCATCCCAGTGCATAAAATGCGGAAAGTGCCTTGAAAAATGTCCCCAGCACCTAGAGATACCAACGCTTCTCGAATCCGTTGTAGAAGAACTTGAAGGACCTGATCTGGAGAAGAGAGTGGCCATTGCAAAACAGGCGTTCAAGCGGACTTGAAGGCGAGAATTATGAAGAAAAGTGAATACACCTTAAACGCAGAAGAAAACAATATCCTCGTGGCTTATTTTTCACATTCCGGCAACACGCGAGCAATTGCCAGTCAAATCCACGAGAGCGTCGGTGGCGATATCTTTGAAATTGTGACCGTAGATCCGTATCCCAGCGGTTACAATGAGGTTGTCGACCAGGCACGGAAGGAACTCAGAGCAGAGTACGGGCCAAAGCTGAAAACAAAAGTTGAGAACATGGGATCGTTCAACGTGGTTTTCGTCGGCTATCCTAACTGGTGGGGTACGGTACCCAGGCCGATTGTAACGTTTTTGTCGCAGTACGATTCTTCAGGAAAAACCATTGTACCGTTTTGCACGCACGAGGGAAGCGGGCTGGGGAGAAGCGTTACGGATATCAAAAAGCTTTGCCCGCATTCAACCATTCTGGATGGTCTTGCAGTCCGGGGCGGATCGGTAAAAAATGCGCAGAATGAAGTACCAGAGTGGCTGCATGAACTTGGAATGATATAAAAACACGATTAAGAAGAATATGGGGGATCAAATAAGTGAGCAAAAAAGTATTGATACTATCCGCCAGCCCGAGGAAAGGCGGAAACTCCGACCTGTTATGTGATCAGTTTATGCTTGGGGCAAAAGAAGCGGGCAATCAAACGGAAAAGATTTTCTTGAGAGATAAAAAGATTGGCTATTGCATTGGATGCGGGTCATGCTTTACCAGCAAAAGTTGTGTTCAGAAGGATGACATGGCCGAAGTTCTGGAGAAAATGATCGCAGCTGACGCGATCGTGATGGCAACGCCTGTATATTTCTATACAATGAATGGACAGATGAAAACCATGATTGACAGAACCTGTCCCCGATATACCGAAATCAGCAATAAGGAGATATATTTCATTGTGACTGCTGCGGATAGCAAAAAACAGGCAATGGAAAGAACTCTGGAAGGTTTCAGAGGATTTACTTACCTCCTTAGCGGAGCAAAAGAAAAGGGCATTATCTATGGAACTGGTGCCTGGAATATGGGAGATATTATTGAAAGCAAAGCAATGGTTCAGGCATATGAAATGGGAAAAACAGTATGATTATTAAGGAGATCTTCGTTATTCCTGTATGATTTGTCTTGCAGTCGTTTTCTTCGGCACTTCCGTCACGCAGCTTTATGGGGCGGACCCAGATAGGGGAACTCGACGAGCAGATCGCCATGCGGGCCTACCCCATCCTCCATTACTTTCCCATTCGTGATTACAGTCAGGAAGGCATCGGCAACGTCATCGCTGGGTCTGCGGCCATTGTCCGGGTAGCGCGCAGGGCGTGTGGGATCATAGCGCAGGATGTCCGGCAGCAGTGTCCCTGCTACCCGCCTTTGATGTAAAATAGTAGTAATAGTCCTGACAGGATACAGGGCTGTGACGAATTTACAGAAACTATGGCGCACTACCGAGGGCAAGAGAGGCGGTGATCCCCTTGAAGGATGGTATGACTCCAAGGACAGCGTCCTGGGCATTAAAGATATCTTGGTATCAAAAAGGAAGGATATTTATATGAATATTCTAAAATTATAATAGGCTAAAAAGCATGCAGGTCATACATTCTATCTGGGATACAGAAAGATTCTATATCTGGGCGGAATCCTCCGAGCTTGGCCAAGCGTACTTGAACTCCTCAGAAAAGCGATATGAGACTAAATCCAAAAGAGAGTCGGGTCACCACCCTTTTGCATTTCTGGATAATGAGCTGTACTGGTTTCCTGAAATCTTCGATGGCATAAGTCTAAAGACCAAAATTATTACTCTGAGGCTTCCCTCAAATAAGAAAGGTCCATTGCCTTCCCCGTGGCTTCTCCTCGACAACCCCATCACCGATAAAGCTTCGTCCATTAAGGAATGGACGGTGGATGCATTGGTCTTCGATCCTGGCATTGCATTCGACCTTCTGATTGATCTTCCGACCAGTCTGCCTTCAGGCTTGACCTTCGCAACCTCTTTACGCTTCTGGTCTGACCTGGCAATGTTCACTCTGGAGCTCATCTCCAGAGAGCAGTTTGTGCCTGCAGTGAGGGCTCATAAGGTCCGTTGGGAGGCGGCGATCAGCGATGAGGACTCAGAGCGACTTGATTCATTGCTAGAGTCCATGCCGCCGAGCTGCCGGGGTTTCCAGATCGGTGACGGCAAGCCTCCCTCCCTGCAAGATCTGATCCTCAGTTTCATAAACTCCATGGTCGATTCATTTATCCGCAGTAGCCTTCAGTCCACTTCGCTCTTGCCTTCCCATCGCGGCCGCAAACCCAAGATTTTACCTCTAACCAAAGCGTTTCTCCAGGCCTTATCCTCGAATAATGTTGATAAAGCCGTTCTTAAGGCACCGGCTGAAGAGCTAAAGCCCTTCACCAAAGAGATGCAGTCCTGGCTCTCCCAAATCCAGCTTCCTGCAGAGGATGTGCCCTTCCGTACGAGCTTCCGTCTTGAGCCGCCCGCGGGTGGCAATGACGATGAGACCTGGACCGTCCGCTTCCTCCTACAGGCCCGAGATGACAGAAGTCTCCTGGTCCCGGCTGTTGAGGTCTGGAGGACGAGGTCGCAGGCCCTCACCTTCCTCAAAAGAAGACTCAAAAACCCTCAAGAGCAGCTTTTATAGCTATCCTTATTCGGATTTGTCAGCAATCCCTCAGCTATCTCCTTTGCAGCCTTCTCCAGATTCGCACAATGGCAATAGGTTTGCAGAGAGCGTCCTGAAGAAACACGTGTTTGTGAGCGGTGTTGAATTATGAGATTTGAGGATTGCTTCAAGAAGGGCGTTTTCCTATGTAAAATATGCGTTCCAGCCCTGGAAAGATCAGCATCCCCTTACTCGTGGCATGTTCCCCGTGGCCACGGGGTCAGGGGGCCGTCCGGCATTGAGGACAGCCCCTTTCAGCCCTCGCGCGAAAACAGGAAACGCGCGGAGTCCCGAAAGAGCACAAACTCTCTACTTCGTCCATATTATCTCTTGACTTATGAGCCTTCTGATCCTTGATGCATGATCTTTTCCGCTTCGTGCAGCCTCAAAAGCCGCACATTCTTCTTCTCAAGATGCAATTTAAGGCTTTCCTTAAAATGATGCTCATCTACTGAGACAAAAAAATCAGATTCAGTAAGTACTGCAGTTGCAGCATGGATTGCATCCGCTGAAAACAAATTATGCTCTATTACCAAGCTCTGGGCGGATTTTATTACCAGCCAATCAGCAGGAACTACCTCGACTCCGCAAAGGCTAATGAATGTATCAAACAAATCCAATATCTCATATATTTCGTCGTTATCGCAACCTACCTTCTTAAGAGCTCTGGCGCTCTCCGTTAGGGCAATTGCGGAAATGATTAGCTTTATTCTCGCTTCCTCAGCCCATCTCCTTAGCTCTAGGGCTTCTGTGCTTTCCTCTTCGACCTTGAACCATTTAACCAGGACAGATGTATCCAGGCAGACCCTCGATCTATAGCTCCTCATCTTCCTCGGCTCTGACTGACAATACTGCGTCAGAAATGCTCATGGGATATCTAGTGCCGATCTTTTGCGAGGTCTTCCTTATCCTTTCCTCTAGATCTCTGATTTCATATATTCTTACCATCTCAACGATTGCAACTTTGAGAAAAGCTTCCTCATCTCTGAAAGAACCTCGCCGGATGAGGTCTTTTACTCTCCTGGCTAAAAAATCATCCACTTTGGTTTTAAATATAACATCCGACATGTATTAGAATTATTGAGATGGATACTATTATAACCTTATGGAAGGCGCGGATCGCTATGCTATATTTGCGAGTTTTTTAACTCGCAGGAATGGAGAGGACGGAGCGGGAAGTCTCCGGACTTCAGGCCGGGGATGAAAGCGGAGTCCGCCCTGATTACTTTCGCTCTGTGCATTACCTATATTTGACATTACGTTCATCTCTTATCTAAGGTGTGGCTTCGGCTTCACCGTTCGGAGGGAACACCCGAACTTAGCGTCTATTCGCCTATCCTATGATCGGCGGTGAGGAAATGGCTTGACTTTGGAACCTCTGCAATGCAAGTTCCTCTGAATGAAGGACGACCCGAAAATTCCTGCAAAACGGGCGAGAAGCCAGAGGGCTATGATCCCCTATCATGAAGGAAAAGCAGGAAGCTCCGGCCTTCAGGCCGTGAGAGGAGTTCACTCTCAGGAAGCTTTTTCATCCAGCGATGGAATATGTATATCCATGAAATTCAAGGTCATCCTGGAGGATGCAGAGGAAGGAGGCTACGTAGTTAGCTGCCCAGCACTACCCGGCTGTCATTCTCAAGGAGATACTATTGAGGAGGCTCTAGATAACATAAAAGAGGCCATAGTCGGGTGTCTTGAATCTTTAAATGAGGAGAGAGCTAAAGCGTTTGGCTCCCAGGCAAAGGTAGTGGAAGTAACAGTCTGATCTAAAATGCCTAAGGAGCTGCCGGTTATCTCTGGAAAACAGGCATTGAAGGCATTCACAAAGGCCGGATGGCATCTGGACAGGATACATGGCAGCCATGCTATCATGAGAAAAGAAGGTTCTCCTATAACTCTTTCCGTTCCTCTGCATAAAGAGCTGCGTAAGGGTTTGCTGCGGGATTTGATAAAAGATGCAGAATTAGATCTAGAAGAGTTCCTTAGCTATCTAATAATTCTGGGTCCCGTTCGGTAGGGCGGTTTATTGCTTCTCAGATATTGAGGTTCTCAATCTTCGTCTCTTCAAGACACATCTCGATGACCTCCGATATGTTCTTCATGGCTTCATCTATGGTCTCGCCCCAGGAGTGACAGCCCTTGAAGAGCGGGCAGCTAACTATATATCGGCCGCCCTCGTCGATTTCACGGTGAATAAATATGGCTGAACCTGATAATAGGATGACAAATCAAAGGCTGGAAAAATTCTTTGTAGAATATGAGGCTAGAACCAACAGGGCTCTAGATGGAGAAGTCGATATCAAAGCAATTGCAGAAGCTTTTTCTGATTGTTGCATTAATCCCCAGTTATACTTTATTTTTATGAGTAGTGCCCATTAGCATCAATTTGTTAGATAGTTTAGGGATGAACTATATCATTGCTGTACTGTCATTGCAATCAACCGTAGATTGCCTCAATGAGGTTGATGGCCATCTCCTGCAGTCGGCCTACCTTTTCCGCAGGCACATACGTCCTGGGATTCTGGGAGCGGGCTATGCAGATGAAGATCGGCGAGCGGATACATTCCAGCAGGCTCCTGACCCGCTCCCTCCTCCTTGCCACTGCTTTCTCAAAGGGGACGCTATCACGGACGCTGTACAAACCATCAAGATCAAAGCCTACGGATACGGGATAATGGCTCTGATAAAGATCCCTTTTGAATTCTTCGATCGTAATTTCTTTTGGGACTGGATACTCCTTTCCGCATTCATTCTTAAGCTTGGTGAATGCTCCGTCCCAGAAGATCCACCTGCTCCTCTTGCCACCAATTATCATGTGCTCTTCTTTTGTCTTAGGTGCATCGATCAGCTTTAAGCCACGGATTCTTCCGTAGGCATTGATGCCATCCATCCTGGGATTTAGATGGTACAGGGCCCCTAAAACGCCATAATGAAAAGCAGGACACGTGAAGTTCCCCTCGTTTACTCTTCTCCTAGCATAATCGACCAGATAGGACATCAAGCCTGACAGGTAATCCCAATTGCCTTTCCCCTCTCTAGCCGGAAGGGATAGGCACTGGTGGTGCATATCATGATGCTCATCTACCCTTACGGCTACAATTTGTCGCTTTCTCTTCAGGTATTCTTCAAACCAGTAGGGAAGAATATCGCTATGAGGATCTACTATTATGACCTTTATCCTGCCTATGCAAAACTCGCAGGGGTAGGCATTGTTTGCGATAGCCCTCATGCTTGTGCATGTATGATAAGATCATGGCTCAGAAATCAGGCGTTCGGCTAAGAGACGACCGTCACGCATCGGAGATCATAACTTGCCCTCGATCACCTTCAGCCGGTTGTCTATCTCCTTCAGCTTTGCCTCAATTCTATCCAGCGATGCCTGTATGGGGTTGAAGGGATTCACGTACGGCGGTGGTGGGTTAATCTCAGGGAGTTCAGGGCGTTCTGGCACTATCAGATTATCTCCGAGATTGGGCAGGCCGGGGACTGGCTCTTTTTTGGGGAACATGATAATAACTGTGCATCGAAATTATTTATACCTCTCCTTAATCTTCACGAGGTTTCGTTCATTGACGACAGCTTGCTTTGCAGCTCCTCCAGCTGGATGGGCTTGCTTATGTAATCGTCCATGCCTGCATCCAGGCATTTCTCGCGGTCTCCCTTCAGAGCGTGTGCAGTGAGGGCTATGATCCTTGGCTGATCCTCAGATCGGAAGCGATTCCTTATGATCCTGGTGGCCTCGAAGCCGTCCATCTCCGGCATCTGCACGTCCATGAACACAACGTCATAACGCTGCCTTTCCAGCGCCTGCAGCACCTCGCGTCCATTGGCAGCCACGTCCGCCTTGTATCCGATCTTCTTTAGCATCTGGAGAGCCACCTTTTGGTTCACGGGATTATCCTCGGCCAGCAAAAGCCGTAGAGAGGTCCCGCTACCATCAGATCTGTTCTCAGAAGCTGGCAACTTCATGGGGATGGATAGAGGATAATTCAACTTAGCCGCCTCGGCGATTATTATGAAATGGAAGGCTGAGCCCCGGCCAGGCTCGCTCTCTATCCATATTCTCCCTCCCATGAGCTCAACCAGCTTCCGGCTTATGGCCAGCCCAAGGCCGGTTCCCCCGTATTTTCGTGTAGTCGATGAATCTACCTGGCGAAAAGACTGGAAGAGCAAGCTCTTGGCATCTTCGGGGATGCCTATGCCCGTGTCGGTTACAGAAAAGCTGATCTCGTACTTTTCGGTATCAACCAGACGTGCGCCAACCGAGACTTCGATCTTACCATGTTCCGTGAACTTGACGGCATTGCTGAGGAGGTTTGCCAGCACCTGCCTTAGCCGCGGCTCATCCCCTGCCAGAGCAGGTGGAACTCCCTCATCTATATGGCACTCCAGCTCCAGGCCCTTCTCAGAGGCCCTTGCGGCAACCAGGTTCAGGGAAGACTTCAGGCAGACCAACAGGTCGAAAGGCTGGTACTCCAGGATCATCTTGCCGCTGTCGATCTTGGAGAAGTCCAGTATGTCATTCACAATTGCCAGAAGCGAGTCGCTGCTGCACTGAACGATCTCAATGTTCTCGCGCTGCTCCGGGCTTATCTCAGTCTCCAGCAAGAGCCTTGTCAGGCCTAAGATGGCATTTAGGGGAGTCCGGATCTCATGGCTCATATTTGCCAGAAACTCTGCCTTGGCCTGCGCTGCAGACTCTGCGGCTTCTTTGGACCTTCGAAGCTCGTCTTCAGCCCGCCGCCGGGAGATGGCGGCCCCAATGGACGCAGAGGCTGCCTGGAGTATGGACAGGTCGAACCCCCACCAGGTTCGCTCTGAGCTGCAGTCGTCAAAGCGTATGAAACCCCAGAACCTGGCCTCTACGGTGACGGGAATTGCCAGGAAGGAGACGACATTCTGCTGCATCATGCAGGCCTTCTCCAGCCCGGCTGCCTCTTTGACTAGCCTTTTTATGAGATGGCCGGCAAATAGTTCCTCGTGCCAGCACGATTGATAAGAGCTGCATTCTTCGAGGATCTTCGTGCAGTCTAATGGATCGCGCGACCAATGGAAAAGCTTTCTGGCAACGAACTTGCTATTAGCTAAGCTGCAGTTAGCTAATCTGTCATCAGCCAAGCAGCTTTCAAAGATCAAGACTCGATCAACCTTTGCAGCTTCGCCCAACAGCTCTATCGTCTGATTTATCGCCGACCTCAGGTCCCTCTCCGTGAGAAGTATGTTCGTGGCTAGAGCCACAGCCCCAAGGAGGCGGTCTTTGTTGTGCAATGCGTCCTCAGATCGTTTGCGCTCAGAGAGCTCTCGCTCAAGATCAGAAGTGCGCTGCTTGACTTCAGCTGCGAGGAAGGAATGGCGGCTGCTGATCAGATAGGTCAGAGCCGAGAGAAGTCCCAGAAGAATAAGTCCAACCCACCAAAACAGCCGCAGAGGCCCCTCTATGGAGGTGTACCACCCGCCTGGCGGGACGGCGGCCAGGTCCCAGGAGCCCTCAGACAGATTTATTTGATAGATGACCGGCGAAAGCCCGAAAAGTGCTTCATCTCCGAAGAAGACATGATCGCTTCCATCTCGCAGGGCTACATCTATACCTTCAGGGCCAGAGATAATGCCTGCCTCCTGCAGGAGCGTTGGAACATCGATGGTAACTGCCACTAGCCCCCACAGTTCATCCCTATTGTACATGGCCTTGCGGGCAACTGCCCCCAGGTCACCATCTCTCATGCTGTGGGGATTGCTAAGGACGATCTGGCGGGATGAGATGGCGCGCGCGACATCTGCCCGTATGAATGGGTTGGGGGCCTCGAGCTGGTTGTGGCCTAAGACGAACTCATTGCCCTCAAGGGGATATACGTAGCCATCGATCCCGTCTGGCGCTATCACGAAATGATGTATCCCGGACGTACTGGCGTAAAGCCCGGAGGCAAAGGTATTGAAATCATCTTCAAGGGGCGAGCCTGTGCGGTTGGCCTTTGTGAGGACGAAGGCGTTTAAGCCCTCGAGAAGGGAGAATCGCTGATTAATGGACGTGGCCAGGGCGTTGCCGTAAGGGATTAGCTGGGCCTCGACCTGATCGCGCTCGCTTATCAATAGCTGTTCCTGATACCAGTTTACCGAATGCCACCAGAGCAGCAATAGGACGATGGAGACGAGCATAGTGACAAGATATGCATTACGTTGTGTGCGCTCCATTCTCTCCCCTCCGCCGGATCATAGGCAAAACAGCCAGGCTTTTAGGATAAAATCAGGGCTAATCCCCGCCAATTCATTGGCGGGATATGTCTCGACGCAGTCGAGACTGCTACCGATGTAATCGTAGCATGTCTCGATTGCATCGAGGCTGCCACCGACGTAGTCGTGGCACAGCCCGTCCCTATTACTTTCGCTCTGCATACATTGTCTATATATATCTTCCTAAATCTCTGATTACACAAAAGGTGAAGTGATTTGCTGAAAGTGCTTCGATATAGGATCTATCCTACAAAGTCTCAGAGAACCAGGATGGTTGAGACTTTGGAGCTTTGTAGGAGTTGCGACTACGTCGCAACTCTCGCTAACTCGCAAGTTAACGAGATGGACCTATAACGAAACACTGGCGGCCAGAAAGAACGCATACAAACAGGAAGGCAAATCTGTTTCTTACTATGAAACCAAGAAGCTTTTGCCTAAGTGGAAAGAAGAGAAACCTGAATTGAAAATCGTTCACTCACAGGCTCTGCAGGAAGTGATCAAGAGAGTTGACCTGGCATACCAGGCTTTCTTCCGTAGAGTGAAAAACGGTGAAGACCCTGGTTATCCCAGGTTCAAGGGTTATGGCAGGTACGATAGCTTCACCTACACTCAATCAGGCTTTTCCTTGAAACCCGGCAAGCTCTGGCTCTCCAAGATAGGTGATATTAAGATCAAGCTCCATCGAGCAATCAATGGAGAGATTCAGAGGCTTAGCATCAGGAGAATGCCAACAGGAAAGTGGTTTGTATCCTTTCTGGTTGAAATTGAACCTGATGAACCTCTTCCAAAGACAGGGTTATCAATAGGCATCGACGTTGGCCTGAAGAGTTTCATCACCCTCTCCAACGGCGAACATGTAGATAACCCAAGGCTCTTTGTTCATGAAGAAAATGCTCTGGCTGCAGTCAAGTGGTTCAAAAAGATCTCTCCGAAAGAGTCCATAGATGTCCTTTCTGTGGCCTGACTCTGGATAGAGATCATAACGCAGCCTTAAACATTCTCAGACTGGGGCTACAGTCTGTGGCTAAAGCCTAGATGCCCCCGACTGAAGCCGGGGGAGTCGTCACGGAGAGAGTATATGATAATATGACAGTGTAAAATTAAATAAGTGTGGAGATTGCCGGGATTTCGCACACTGATTTGTCCCTACGATCAGCTCATGCCGACTTGTTTTGGATGATCTGCTGATATGTATCTGCAGCAACAGTGCGCCTTCGCTTCAACAAAGGATCATCGTCCAGGTCGATGTGGAACAGGCCGAAGTCGCTGGCCTCACAGAATTCGCAGTCCCATTCACGGTTCGATGTCAATGACCAGGCGACATATCCCTTTACATTTATGCCGCTATGAACTGCTCTTTGCACCTCTTTGACATGCCCCCGGAGGTATGCGGCCCTGTCCATGCCGTCTGCCTCTTCAACTGAGCCGTTCTCGAAGATTATCAAGGGCTTATCAGGAAACATGCTTTGCAAATCACTTAAGATCCCGTTAAGGGCCCCCGGCCACACCGGCGCCCTGTCAAAACGCCGGTAGGCTGCATCCACCAGGCGCAAGATGCGATCAGGCCGCAGAGATGAAATGCCCCAATAGTAATCGAGACCTACGAAATCCAGCTTGCCGACACAGTTCGCCGGGCATAGGAACTCGTCCAGCTCTCCCGCCATCCCCAGGTACCACCAGTTGGTCATGAGCATTGTGGAGAGTATGCTGTACATCTTTTGGAGAGAAGCGAGGAACGGGACATTAGGAAGCAGCAGAGGGATGCGTTTTTTGGTGGTCGCTGGGTGAAGGAGCACTTTGCTTTTGTCGCCGAATATCTTCCAGGCAAGGATTCGCGCCAAATCTATCTCGAGCCCCTTAAGCTCGCCCGTGTTCGGATCTAAACTGGCAAAGCCCGGCAGGTCATTTCTGACTGCAACATTGATATAGCCGCGATCCTGGATGCGCCTTAGCGCAGTTCCCTCAGAGGCCTTTGGCATTGGACCAACAGGCTCATCCCTTTGCCTAGCGTTTGCCCTTATGCTCGACCTGGCAATGGTTAGCGCCCGGATGGCCCTGGCAGTTTCCAAGACTTTCTGGCCTGTTTGCTTTCCATACTTTGCCCTCCACTTTGCACCATTCTGCGACCTCTTGAACTCCCGGACAGCTGAGTCAACCACGTAGAGCAGGTCGCCGGCGCCCAGTGCTACAGCTGCCGCATAGCGTTCGTCATCGGTAAGCCGTTCACCTATAAGCCTGAACATGCCGGGGTGGTTCTCCATCAGGCCGTACAAGATCGCATTGTCGCCCAATAAGGCATCTGCCTTTCCAGAAAGAATTGCATGCAATGCAGACTCATAATCGCCGACTGCCTTCGCATGTGCGCCCGGCATGATCTTGGGAAGGTCGTTCTCCGAGACAGAGCCTTCGACCACCACGATTGTCCTGTCGTCTAGGTCCTTCGCTACTGCTGCACTGCTATCTTTTCCGACTAAAAGCTGCTGATGGGCTAAGAAATAGGCCTCGGAGAACATCACCTGGTGCTCCCGTTCAGGTGTCTGTGTCAGGGCCGCAATTACCACATCCACATCGCTCTGCAAGAACTGCCAGGTCAGAGCGCCTCCCCCGACAAGAGACGGGCGCAGGGCAAGGCGATCCCTTTGACTGAGCAAGTCCTCGTAACCCCTTATTCCTGAGGCGTTCCCATTGATCAGCTGCTGCAGCCATCCCGGCAGGCCGTAAAAGTATTGATTGACCCCTACCTCTGCCCTGGGATTGATGCTTTTAATGATCTCATAGGCTGCTTTGTTAGATTGAAAGAGATTTCGAACCAGCTTGCCCACTGCTTCAACCTGCTCCATAGCCGTCGCCCCAGGAGGCAGTCCTGGAGGAGCTGCATAGTCTGCATCCCACCATGGCTTGAAGTAGCCGCCTACAAGCAGGTTCGGCTCGTTAAACGTGACCCAGTAAGGCACATCTCGTCCAAGTCGTCTGGCTACCTCGAAGACATAAGCAGCGTAGATAGACGGGAAGTCGTCTGAGATCATGCCCCCACGCCGCTCTACATGGACCGGCCAGGTAAAGTGGTGCAATGTCAAAATGGGCAGCATGCGGCATGAGATGATCTTTTGAATCAGGTTGTGGTAATGGTCGAATGCAGCCTGGTTGAACCGGCCCGGCTCGGGCTCGATGCGGGACCAGGCGATCGAGAATCGAAAGGCGGTGCACCCCAGCTTTTTCGCAAGCTCAATGTCTTCTTTGTAGCGGTTCCAGAAGTCTGTCGCTGTCCCGCGCGCTGCCTTTGGATTTCTCACTCTCTCCCATACGTCACGGATGTCGATGTGCTTTGGGTCGTATGCCTCACACTGGTGGTCTGCAGTGGCTACTCCAAACATGAACGACTCCGGAAGGGGATGAAGCTCGCATTTCCTCAGGAGACCTGCAAGGCCATCATTCAGCGTCATCGAATCGCCTCTTGCAAAGCATCCTATATTTGACCAATGATATTAATATAACATGAGTCATAATTTCTCCTTCTGCTTTAATTTTAAATATTGGATTATGCTATTTAGAATGTTATCAATCGGTATAAATTGGTAACGGAGAAAACGATAGAGCAGAGGAGATTTTAGTTATATTGATAAGCTAACCCAGATTGGGTGAACTACCGCGCCCTGAAGGGTGCGGCTTCCCACTTCATCGCCAAAACTTGCATCACTGATATGCGATGTAGAGGTTTTGACTCTATGGGCAGAGCGGGCTGTTCCATCTGCCACGACTACGTCGATGGCAGCTGCGACGCAGTCGCAGCACCTGCGATGAGTATATTTGTGGAAGCATTATAGTCTCTATCACATGAGAAGCCGCAATAAGGGCACTCATGCACTCTATCCGACAGTTCTTTCTTTACAATGCTTCCACAAGAGGAACACCTCTGAGTTGTGTTCCTTGGATCAACCTTTATCAGCTTTCGACCAGCACTCTCAGCCTTGTACGAAAGCATGAACGCAAATTTGGCCCAGGCCGCATCATGGATATTGCGATGCATCCCTTTGTCGTGGCTTTTTTTTTCAGGCCCTTGACATCCAGATCCTCTATGCAGATGTTGTCGTAGTTATTGACATAGAGCCTTGAGAGCTTATGAAGGAGATCATCTCTCTGGTTGTTGATCCTCTTAGGGATTGCTTCTATCTGCTCTTTGATCTTTCGGCGGTTGTTAGATCCTCGTTCTGCTCTGGCTAATCTTTTCTGAGCCTTAGCCAATTTATCAGTAGATTTCTTGGCAAATCTCGGATTTTCTACAGAATTGCCATCGGTATCCACGACAAAGGACTTCAGGCCGGGGACTTCCCGTTCCGTCCTCTCCGCTCCTGCGAGTTAAAGGCAAATATTTTTAAAAACTTTCCAATCAGCATGAGCTACTTCCCATGATGGACAAAGCATAAGACAGCGCCCTCTTACTGCAACTGATTCAATTATCCAGTCTATAAGGCCAGGCAGCTTTGCGATATTCTCCTTAATGGCCTGCGATATTGGATATTGCTCACCTTCGAGATATCTCAAATACAGCTCCCGTTTTATCATCGCTTCTCGAAGATCCTCCTGGAATACGGAGGCTAAATCTCCATCAGGACTAAGCATTAATCCATCTATCTCCTTGAGCTCTATGCCATCACCGCTGCTGTCGCATGTCTGAAGGCAAAGAGCTGGACGTTCTTCGATCACCAAAATAAAAAAGTACCTTTCCGGATGCAACAGAAGCTGATCGTGCAGCTTTGATGCGCTAGACTCAATCCCCATCTTTATCAGCGTAATCTCCCCCATCCTAAGCGTTTGCCCTGGTAGAAATATAACCATAAATCATTATGTATTCATGCCTAAAAATCTGGCGGTTGAAGGAGGATCACACAAAAAAGCTGAAAAGAGTTTTTATCATGCGCGTTTTTGAGCGACGATGATGATTGAGTAAGAACCGTCTACATCTTCGACTGTGGGGTATGACGCAACATACGAAAGCCAGCGGATCATCTCGGGCGAGTGCATTGCCGGCTCATCGGAGAGCTTTCTCCCGATGCGCTTGGCATTTGACAGCTGCTGTTCTCTTCTATGAAGTGCTTTAGACCATGACTGCCCAAGCCTATAAGCCACCTGCATTCCGTGGCGCTCTACAATCTCACAAAGCGATCCAAATGAAAACCACTGTTTATGGGATTTGTTCCTCGGCAGTCCTGCGCTGTCGCCCGATTCGTAAAGCACGTTTGGAACAGAGCATATGAGGAAACCTCCAGGCCTCAAAATTTTGGAGAGTTGGGATAAAGCTCTATTGGGGTCGACCAGATGCTCAAGGGTCTCGAAGCTCACGACTGCATCGATTGACCCCTCATCTATATCAGGAGCTAAGTCTTCATAATCGAGGTCCTTATTGAGAAACCTCACGTTGGGATTATTATCCCTTTTTAAGGCAGCTTCAATCAGTTCCTGGCTGCGGTCAACTCCGATAACGGTCTTTGCTATCTTGCAAAGCTCAGACGTGCCGTATCCCATTCCACAGGAGATATCAGCTACAATGCTCGGCCGATGCTGCCTTAAGAAATCTGCTGCAAAGAGATAACGGCCCAGATATTCTGCCTTCCTCCAGAGGTTGGAGTCGCCTGGATCGAAGGGGTCTATTTGATCCAGGCCGCCGCAGAAAGCCGAATTGGATGACATTTCGATTTATCGTTTTGTTGATGAGTGTAAAAGCCCATCGATGTGACAATCCCCTTTGGCCGTCTCGCTCTTGTCTTTCATCTCCCAAAGGACCGATGATTTCAACTGGTATTGATCAAGCTGCTTAGAGCTTAATGGCCGTGCCTACCATTTACAATGGGTCCCTAAACCTCTAAAAGAATTCTTACTGAACTATCTGCCATTCTAATTTTTACCATAAAGCTCCGCCTAAGCCGAGAAAGATATATATCCAAACAGTCAATATTATATCCGAATCGGAGGTGCTTTCAATGAAAATAATACTTGCACTGGCCCTACTTCTCGTCCTCCTGGTCTCGTTGGACTCAGCTCAAAATGACATCGAAGTCGTGGGGAATGCAGATGTAGACGTTGTACCTGATACAAATCCAGATGTCGTATATACCGGTCCAGACGTCGTGGTCGACGATGCTGGACCTGACGTAGTCGTTGTACCAGAGGATGAGCCGGATGTAGTCGTGCAAGAGGAGAGGGAAGTAGAGGTAGTTCCAGTTCCCGCCGAGGGTGATGAAGTGAACATTCCAGGCTTTGAGGCTGCCTTTGCTGTCGCGGGAATTCTGGCGGCTCTAAGGGCTCTAAGAAGAAAGGACTGAGATCATCTCCAAGAGAATCACTCCATACTTTTTACATGTGATAGGCAGTAGATTGGAGGGCAGAAGAACTACCCCCATATATTCAGATCACCCACAGCAGGAGATCATATCTCCAGGAAGTCCACGACAATTCTTGCCAGCTTATCAGGGTACTGATACATCAGCCCGTGCCCAGCCCCCTCGAACCTGACCAGCCACGATCCCGGAATCTTGCTTGCAAGGATGAGCGCATTCTCAGGAGGCGCTATGAGGTCCTCTGTGCCCGTCACAATCAAGGTAGAGCAGTTGATGAGATAAAGCCGATCGCATGAGCCCTGCCAGCTGGCTATTGCCTGAATCTGGCGCTCTATGTTCTCTGGGGAGGATTTCTCTGCAGGTATCGGGAACCACTGGGGAACATCCGGATGATCCTTAAGCCAGAGGGATGGAAACATGAGCCTTATAAGCCTCATGCCCTGCTCTTCAGGAGTGCCGGAGGTATTGGTGAGATCTTTTATAACCTCGGCCGAAGGAGGAACCGCCTCCAACCCGCCGCAGTCTCCGGCATAAAGGACCAGCTTGTTCACCTTCTCCGGATGCCGTAGCGCCATCTCCTGGGCTATGGATGCCCCCATGGACCAGCCAAGGACGTGGGCCTCTTTTATGCCGAGGGCATCCATGAGGCCTGCAGTGTCATCGGCAAACTGCTCTACTGAGAAGTTCTCAGGCTGTGCAGTGGAGTACCCCATGCCCCTATTGTCAAAGATGATCACCCGATACTGAGATGAGAGGTTGGACAGGAGCTCTGGCGGCCAGAGGTCCATTGTGGAAAGTGATCCGATTATCATTACTAGCGGATAGCCGTCTCCCAGGACATTATAGGCCATATCTATATCGCCTACCCTGACAGTATCAGGCCGGACTGCATCATCGGCCCCAAGACAACCTGCAATCAACACACCGCATAACATCATAATATTAATTAAATATGAATACAATTTCCTCAATCCGTATCGTTCCTTTTTTAGGACGAACATTAGCACGACATATTTATAAATTTTATTTCCAGTTGGTGCTGATAAGAGGAATTTGACAGAAGGGCACCTGCTTGATTTGCCCCGAGAAGAGGTATACCGCCGGATGAGAAAGAGATTTTATATCCCATGAGGTGGTCTGTTTTTGAGAGTGAAATATAAAAGGGCCAGCGGCGAGCCTGTATGCCAGAGGCGAGCAATATTATAAAATCAATGAAAATGCCATCGACGGCCCGTGAGCTGCCAATACCGCGTGGGATTCCATGATCACCAGGGAAGATGTGGAGCATATCAGCTGGCTTGCCAGCATCAAGATTGAGGATGAGGAGAAGGACGAGTTCGTGGAGCAGTTTAACTCCATTCTGGATTACTTCCACCAGCTCGACGAGGTTGACACTGAGGATGTAGAGCCCACTTACCGCGTGGTGGACCTCGCAAATGTCTTTAGAGAGGATAAGGCATGCAAATCCCTCTCTCAGGAGGAGGCGCTGAAGAACGCGCCCAGAAGGGAGAACGGCTACTTCAAGAGCCCGAGGATAGTGTGAACATGCTCTCTCAATTAAAAGATCACCTGTTGGCGAATTCCTCTGAGGAATATCTGAGCAAGCTCTTTGAGAAGGTAGAGAATAGCCGGCTCAACGCATTCACGACCCTGGCTAAAGAGAGCGCTTTAGCCAGGGCAAGGGAGTTCGATCGTAAACCATGGGGCGGCCTGATGGCAGGCGTTCCTATCGCCATAAAAGAGTGCATCTCCACCCGAGGAATCGAGAGCAACTGCAGCTCGAGAATCCTGAAGGGCTATGTCCCGCCCTACGATGCTCACGTCATAGAGAGGCTGAAGGCCGAAGGAGCCGTCATCATGGGCAAGACAAACATGGACGAGTTCGCCATGGGCACTTCGACCGAAACGAGCTGCTTTGGGCCCACGAGAAATCCGTGGGATTTGAACTGCGTGCCCGGAGGCTCCAGCGGCGGAAGCGCAGCATGCGTTGCAGGAGGCGAGGCCCCCTGCGCTCTGGGATCGGATACAGGTGGATCTGTGCGCTGCCCCGCCTCTTTCTGCGGAATCGTTGGCCTAAAACCAACTTACGGCCTGGTCTCCAGGTTTGGGTTAATCGCCTACGCCAACTCGCTTGAGCAGATAGGCCCCCTGACAACGAACGTCGAGGACACGGCTCTGCTAATGGAGGTCATAGCAGGCCATGATTGGCGCGACTCGACATCGGCTGAGAAGGGAAGCTACCTGCCCGGCATCAAAGATGGTGTGAAGGGCCTGAAAATAGGCATCCCCAAAGAGTACTTCGGAGAGGGCGTGGACCCTCAGGTGGAGAAATCCGTCTGGGACGCGATATCTACCCTGGAGGGCCTTGGAGCCTCCTGGAGAGAGGTCAGCCTGCCGCACACAAAGTACGCTTTGGCGGCCTACTACGTCATAGCCATGAGCGAGGCTTCATCCAATCTGGCCCGCTTCGACGGCCTGAGGTACGGCCTTCGCGTCGGCGAAGACAAGGACTGGCATACGACATTCTCGGAGATCAGGTCGCAGGGATTCGGGCCTGAGGTGAAGAGAAGGATACTTCTTGGAACTTACGCCCTCTCAGCAGGCTATTACGGCCGCTACTATCTGAAAGCCCTGAAGGTGAGGACCCTGATAAAGGACGACTTCCTGAAGGCATTCAAGGATGTCGATATCGTGGCAGGGCCCACAATGCCAATTCCAGCCTTCAGGATAGGCGAGCGCATCAACGATCCGCTCTCGCTATATCTGGCCGATGTGTTCACGGTTCCCATCAACTTAGCGGGCGTCCCGGCAATATCCGTGCCCTGCGGCTTTGCCGATCGCCTGCCAATCGGCCTTCAGCTCATAGGCAAGCACTTCGACGAGGCCACGGTGCTTCGAGCAGCCCATGCCTTTGAGGAGGCGACGCCCTTCCACGAGAAGAGGCCGGAGGTGGTCTGAATGGAGAATGATGTCATCATCGGCCTGGAGATCCACGTCCAGCTCAACCGCCTCCAGTCCAAGATGTTCTGCGGCTGCTCCACTGCCTACCACAGCTCAGAGCCCAACACCCACACATGTCCGGTCTGCCTGGGGCTGCCAGGATCTCTTCCCGTTTTGAACAAGAAGGCAGTAGAGTACGGCATCAAGGTCGGATTGGCACTGAACTGCCAGATAGAGGAGGAGACGCTCTTTTACAGGAAGAACTACTACTACCCCGATCTGCCCAAGGGCTTCCAGATCAGCCAGTACGATTATCCCCTGGCAACGAAGGGCCGCATCATGATCCGGGGCGACGACGGGGCTGAGAGGAATATTCGCATCAATCGAGCACATATGGAGGAGGACCCCGGGCGACTCGTGCACGCCGGCACCATTGATAAGGCCAAGTACACCATGGTAGACTACAACCGCTGCGGCATGCCTTTGCTGGAGGTCGTGACCGAGCCCGATCTGCATTCTCCCAAGGAGGCGCGCGCCTTTTTGGATAAGCTGAAGAGCATTCTCGAGTACTTAGATGTCTTCGACGGCTCTCTGGAGGGGTCCATGCGCGTAGATGCCAACATCTCCCTGAAAGGAGGAGACCGATCTGAGGTTAAGAACATCTCAGGCTTCAAGGGAGTGGAGAAGGCCCTCTCCTACGAGATCACCCGCCAGAAGAATCTGCAGCGCCGCAATATCAAGGTTGTACAGGAGACCCGCCACTTCGATGAGATCAGGAACATAACCGTCTCCATCAGGAGCAAGGTGGGAGCCCATGACTACCGTTACTTCCCAGAGTGCGATCTGGTTCCCTTACGCATCGCCTCATGGGTGCCGGCGGTGAAAGCCCAGCTGCCAGAGCTGCCGGATGCCAAGAGAGAAAGGTTCGTGAAGCAGTACGGCATGACGGACGACCACGCCAAGTCATTGACATCGGAGATTAAAGTGGCTAACTTCTATGAGGCCGTGGCTGCCAAGGCTCCGCCAAAGCTGACTGCCGTCTGGGTGGCAGATGTGCTGAAAGGGGAGCTGAACTACCGCGACCAAGGCATTGATCGATTCTCTCCAGAGCACATGGTCGAGATAGTGAACATGCTCTCTGCCGATAAGATCACGGAAGACGGCGCTGTGGAGATCATCCGAACCCTCCTGGACAAGGGCGGCTCTCCGCAGGAGATAGTTAAGGACAGGGGCCTTGGCAAGGCCGAGGACGAGGCTGTGGTGAAGGCCGTGAAGGAGGCAGTAGCGGAGGCCCCTGCAGCTGTGGCCGACTACAAGGCAGGGGGCCAGAAGGCATTGAACTATATCGTGGGCCTGGTGATGAAGAAGACTAGAGGAAAGGCCGATCCGGGTGAGGTGCACAGGCTGGTCAAGGCGGAAGTGGATAAATTGTAGACTTCTAAGGGCGGTTTCACGCCCTTGATCGTTTCACAGCCCTTGATCTTTTCGCGGCTGAAAAAATGTCCCTTCAGCCACACACTTTTTCGTCGATCTGCGATCGATTGTTTTTTATCCGACCAGATATTCCTTGCAACAGGTTGATCATCAATGTCAGGTTACTGGGACCCCCACATGGAGCGCATGCCCTTAAAGGAGCTGCGTACACTCCAGGAGGATAGGCTCAAGTCGATAGTTCGCTATGTCTATGATCATTCGGCATTTTACAGGCAGAGGTTCAAGTCAGCCGGCGTTGAGCCGGGAGATATCAAGAGCCTCTCGGATGTCGTCAAGCTGCCATTCACCCGCAAGACTGACCTGCGCGATAACTACCCCACGGGCATGTTCAGCCTTCCCAGAAGCGAGGTGGTCAGATACCACGTATCGAGCGGAACTACAGGCAAGCCCACAGTTGTAGGATATACCAAAGGCGATATAGAGGCCTGGACTGAGTCCCTGGCCAGAGCACTGACATCCATTGGCCTCGGCCGCGACGACGTTGTACAGGTGGGCTACGGATACGGCCTCTTCACCGGCGGCCTGGGACTTCACTACGGCGCTGAAAGGATAGGCGCTGCAGTCCTGCCCACGAGCACCGGCAGCACTGAGCGCCAGATAGAGCTCATGCAGGATCTGGGGTCAACGGCCATCGCCTGTACGCCCTCCTACTTCCTGCACATGATAGAGGTTGCAGAGAAGATGGGAGTCTCCATCAGGAACGACACACAGCTAAAGACTGGCATCTTCGGCGCAGAGCCCTGGTCCTTAGAGACCCGAAAGCGAATTGAGGACGCCACCGGCATCAACGCCTACGACATCTACGGCACATCTGAGATCTCAGGCCCTCTCTTCACAGAGTGCAGGGAGAAGAACGGCATCCACGTCTGGGGAGACATGTTCTTAACCGAGGTCTTGGACCCGAAGACTGGCGAGCCTGTCGAAGACGGCGAACGAGGAGAGCTTGTCTTCACAACATTGCACAAGTTCGCCATGCCCCTGATCAGGTACAAGATAGGAGACCTCTCAGTCATGGAAAGCGAGCCCTGCGAGTGCGGCCGCACCCATCCGCGCATCATGAGAATTCTCGGAAGGACCGATGACATGCTCATCATCCGTGGCATCAACGTCTTCCCTAGCCAGGTTGAGTCTGTCCTGATGAATATCCCGGAGGTAGGCGACCACTGGGAGATAATTGTGGACAGAAAGGGGCCGCTGGACATCATGACAGTTCGCGTAGAGCTGACTGAGTCGGGCTTTTCCGATAAGATCGCAGACTTAATGAGCTTAAAGAAGAAGATATCTAAAGAGCTGAAAGGGGTTTTAAACATTGCTGCCGATGTGGACCTGGTGGAGTCTGGAACAATCCCGAGGTCCATGGGAAAGGCCAAGAGAGTGACGGATAATAGAAAGGTGTAGGAGGGGATAAAAGAATGGCTGAGATCAAGCAGATATCTCTCTTTGTGGAGAACAGGCCAGGAAGGATGGCCAAGGTATCCAAGACGCTCTCGGACGCGGATGTGAACATCCGGGCTCTCACAATTGCGGAGGCTGGCGACTTCGGAGTCATCCGCATGGTGGTGGACGACCCGGAGAGGGGCTACAAGGTTCTAAAGGAGAATGGGTTCACAGTCTCCACAACAGACGTCCTGGCAGTTGAGATGAAGGACACCCCAGGCGGGCTTTATGAGATCGTCAACACCCTTGGCGAAAGCGGCGTCAATGTGGACTACGCTTATGCTTTCGTCACAACCAAGGCTGAGAGGGCCATGCTCATTTTAAGGGTGGACGACCTGGCCAAGGCCCGGGCGGCTCTGAGCGGCAAGGGCGTGAAGATAGCAACGAAAGAGGAGATCCAGGCGATTTAGGCCTGGAATCGTCTTCTCTTTTATATCGAGTCTGGCGGCGGAGTTCAGGGATCTAAGCGAAGAGATGCGAGTAGAGCGCTAGCGGCGCACTTCGGATACTACAATCTCTAGCTCTTTTCTTGACTAGCGGATATTTTCACCCTGATAAACGCCAGAATAAGTCTTCTCCGCCTCTTTTTCCAGCCGCACGAACACCAGCTGCATCAGCCGTGCGTTCTTCTTAAGCCTCAAGCCCTGTGAACTGTGCACCACCAGCAGGCTCTGGCTCCTGCCCCTGTAACCCGGGTCCCACAGCGCAGTCTCCAGGCTCGCGCCCATTCGAAGAAGGCTAGACCTAGGACGGGCCAGTGCAGCCATGTCCTTGGGGATATCTACAATCTCGTTGAATGTGACCAGATAAGCTCCCTGTCCAAGATCGACCCAGCCTGACGAGTCGAACTCTACTGCTTCCATCTCGGGGAGCTTGCGCGCCTTGTTGTCGAACGCCAATTCCCCAGCAGAAAGGAAGCGCTCAATACGCTGCAGCGTCATCTCCACGCCGCACATCTGCGTCTGCGCCTCAGGGTCGATCATGGCCTCGACGCACCTGGAGGCCTCAGCTCCTGTTAAAATTGCCAGAAGAAATCACCTCAAATTATGTATCTTTTATCAAAAATTCGCCATTGGCCATAAAGATTGCGCACTTGAGAAAGGGCTATTAACTAATCGAGCCATTATAATAAGTGGTGCATGTATTGTTCGAGTATCTCTACATTCCCATTCCCATAATCCTGCTAATTCTCATAATAGTAGTCCCCATCATCTTCATCTACCTCTTTCTCCGCCTATCGGAGACTGCCTTCGAGATGGTGGGCTTCGACCACTGGCACGCCTCCTTAGCAGTCTTCGGCTCAGTGCTCGGGAGTCTTGTAGACATACCTCTTGGAACCGTACCCCTATCAGCCTATCCTGAATGGTATGTGTCTTTGGCCAGTGCCTACCCGGAGGAAATCTCACTGAGCTTTCATCCAGTCTATCTGGCAGTGAACCTTGGAGGCTGCATAATTCCCCTGGTCGTATCCTCCCATCTCTTGATTCGCGGCAGAGCTCCGGCAGGGAAGGCTTTCCTCGGAATAATGATAGTCGCAGTAGTGACATACTTCGTTGCCATGCCCATACCAAGAGAGGGAATCGTCCTGCCTTTCTGGATCTCGCCAAGCCTGGCAGCTGTATGCGGTCTGGTCCTGGCAGGGGGCTATCGGGGAGCGCCGACTTTGGCATACATAAGCGGCACAATTGGAACGCTTCTTGGAGCTGACATCTTCATGCTTCTCACTCCCGGAATTCTGCCCGCCCTCTCTCCTCTGCGGGCCCAGATCAGGCCGCTCTTTCTCTCCATAGGTGGGGCTGGCGTCTTCGACGGCATTTTCTTGACGGGAGTTCTTTCCGTCCTCCTGGCAGCAGGGATCGTCTGCCTCTTTCGCGGCTCATGTGATGGCGTGATATCAGAGAAGACTGAGGATGAGAAGGTAGAGAAAGAGAAGATAGAGGATGAAAATACAGACGAGAATATTGACGAAAATACTGACAAGAACATAGATGAAAATACAAACGGGAATACAGATGAAAAGAAGATGGAAGACTGAAATGAAGATGGGACAATATATTCTCAGAGCAAAAGGTTAAGCTGAGAGTCAGAATCCCAGACCCAGTAGATGGAGGGCTATCACCACAATCGCGCCCAAAACGCCCCCTATGCCGCAGATCAGTATAACCAGCCAGCTGTATCCTATCCCAAGCCCAGCTATGGTATTGGCCAGGAAGAGGATGATCAGCCCCATTATGGCGTTCACTATGAAGCCGTTGATGGATCTGAGGATCAAAAATGCGCCGATCACTATGGCAATTATTAATATTAGCAGGTCAAGCTCAGCCATGATAACAATCTATTGTACGCCATCTATTTAAAAGTCTTATTCAGAGCTTCAGAGGCTCCATCTCGCTCTCCAGGCGATGAAGCTCTTTTGTGTCCAGAGAGAGAGGATCTATGTGCACCAGCTCTATGGCATCTTTTAAGGCTATCTCGTCCCTCTGAGACTGGATGAACCTAAGAACCGTCTCGTAGTTGCTCTGGGTTATGAGATAACCAAGCCCCTCAAGGAGGATGACTGGATAGTTCGCCCTTGAAAGGAACTCTGAGATCATGCTGGATAGCCTCGGGAAGTTGGTCGGGTCCACAGTCCTGTACCCAGGCTCGCTCTTCTGCGTCAGCCAGATGACGGTCTCTAGAGGTATGTTATATCTTTCTTGCAGAGTCTCGGGGTTGTATCTGCTTATGCACAAGCCCTCCATTCCGTGGTTCACCAGCTCTGAGAAGAGCATCATGCTCTTGGCAGGCTTCTCCTCCTCTATGACATAGGTCGTTCCAGGCAGGAGCGTTATCTCATAGGGGCTTCTGCCATAGCTCTTCATCAGGTCGCCTACTGCGGCCATTATGTCGAAGCTCGGATCGTACTTATTAATGATCCTGGCAAGCCGCCTTACGGCAACGAAAAAGGCACGGCGCGTGAGTATCAATCCCGGCGGGATGTTCAGGGTGGGGCAAGATCTAAGGGCATCGCGCATGTCGGAATCGCAAGCTGCGCCGAAGGATTCCGCATCCACATCACTGACCACCTTAGCGCCCTCGAAGAATCCACCGCTGGCGATGAGAGAGTTCGCTTCATCTATTACATCTCTCTTTTTAGCATCGCTTAAGCCCGCCAGCATGGTTTCAGAGAAGACCTGGAAGAGGTAGGCCGACAATGGCCCCAGGGTGAATATCAGCTCTCTGATCTCGCTTACATCTCCGCTCAAGTCCTTATGCACGAACTCAGGACGCTCTTTCAAGACCAAACGCGTCCTCCTTCCCAAAACCTCCAAATGATATGCGAAATCCAGCATCTCCCTCTCTGGAACTGCGCCTGCGCTCTCTTTGACGAGGTGCCCTATGCTGTCGATGAGCACTATGCTGTTCCTGCTGGATTCGACAAAGGACTTTATGGTCATGAAGAGCAGCGGCAAATTCTTCGGAGAGATATACCGATCGCTGCCTCGTTCATCGCTCAGCTTTATGATTGGAGTCTCTTTAAAGCCCCACCTCATTCGCACCTCTTCAGGGTCGAGGTGAGTTATGCACAGGCCCTCTACGCCATGGGTAATCTGATCTGTGAAGACCTCATACGCCTTTTCAGGAACGACGTATATCCTTCCAGCCTCCAGGACGTAAGCAGGCTTTGTGGCCTGTGCAGCCTCCAGGACGGGCTTGACAGGGACTGTATCTTCGACTATCATCCTAGCAGCCGAGGACCCAACAGAGCCTGTCAATGTCTTCTCGAACTGGCTCCACATATCCAGGAGCTGCCTGGCATCTATCCTTTCCCGCGTGGTGTTCAGGCGCGCCAGATCTGCATCTACAAGCTGCTTTGCCCTCTCAATGCCTATATAGATGGCCAAAGTGGCCTCCAGCTCATCCACCGTCCCCAAACGGATCTCTCCCCTCTGCACCCCTATGAGCTCAGCCTTCTCATTATGGATTTTCACGAACCTGTCGATCAAATCAGTCTCAGCTGGGCTTGGCCGGGACATGAGAGAAAATAGGACGTAAAGGCTGCAGTTGATGGAAAGAGTCCAGAAGACAGAGTTGGTCCACATATCCAAATTGAGCCCAAAGAGCGCTGTCGGCTTGAGGGAGGCTATTCCAAAGGGCCCATTCTTTACCAGGTTGGCTAGAATGCCCTCTCCTGCGACGGTAGGTATAAGCGCAGTATAGAACCAGAGCAGGAAGCCGGATATCAGGCCGGCAATAGCGCCCTCCCTGCTGCCCCTCTTCCAGTAAAGCCCTCCAATGATTGCAGGCGCGAACTGGCTTGTTGCCAGGAAGGAGACGATCCCAATCTCTGCCAGGATGTTGTAGGCAACAGCCCGCGAATAGAGAAAGCCGAGGAACACGACAAGAAGGATATTCAACCGGCGCATGTTCAGCAGAAGGCTGGGCAGGTTTCTGCCACCCCCTATGCGGCTCAGAAAGTAGGGCATCTCAAGATCATTGAGCATCATTGTTCCGACGGCTACGGATTCAACCAGGACCATGGCTGTGGCTGCAGAGACACCTCCTATGAACACAAACAGAGCGAGCAGATCCTGACCATGACTATAGGGTATGGTTATTATGAATGCATCTTCAAGACCAGGGGTCTTTAGTATCACGCCGCCCCAGGCAATAGCCGGGACGAAGATGTTGATCGCCAGAAGATACAGGGGAAAGAGCCACATGGCCTTTCTGAGATGCTTCTCATCCAGGTTCTCCACAATGGTGACGTGGAACTGTCTCGGCAAGAAGAGGACGGCAAAGAAAGAGACGAGGGTGAGAGAGAACCAGAGGGTGTACTCTACATCCGCCAGATCTGCGTGCGCGGGATCTGTGGCGATTAAGTTGGACATCTCGGATAGGATAGCGCCATAGCCTCCGAAGATGCCGTAAGCTACGTAAAGCCCTACCAGGAGGAAGGCGACAAGCTTTACCAGCGACTCGAAGGCCACAACTGCGATCAATCCCTCGTGGTGCTCCATGGGATCGAGATGCCTGGCCCCGAAGATGACGGCAAAGACTCCCAGCAAAATGGCTACTACTAGCTTGCTCTCGATAGGCATTCCCAGAAATATGTGCGGCCCGCTTAAGATCTCCAGAGATGTAGAGATGGCTATGAGCTGCAGGGCTACGTAGGGCGTAATCATGACCAGGCTGAACAAGGCAACAATTGCCCCGATGGTATAGCTGCGACCGTAACGGAAGCTTATGAAGTCGCTAAGAGATGTGAGTCGGAACTCCTTTGATATCCGGACCATCTTTCTTATGAGGGCCCATCCGAGAAGCATGGCCAGTGCCGGGCCGAGGTAAATGGGCAAGAACTCCAGGCCGGTAGTGGCCGCCCTACCAATGGAACCGTAGAAGGTCCAGGCGGAGACATAGACACAAAGCGATAGGGCATAGACATAGGGGTTGGATACAATGCTTTTGCCGGCCAACCTGCGGCGCACGGCGTACTGCGCTATGCCAAAGAGCAGCAGCAGATAAATGATCATCGACACCAGGGCTACATGTGGGCCGATCAATCAGAGTACCCCCTATCGAACAGATAGGTTATCAGAATTATCATCAGCCAGACAGCTGTCACATACACAAGGATAGCGGGCATGCCCAGTATAGTTTTCCCGGCTACGATCGTGAGCATAGGCCAGTTTAGCAGTACGGCTCCGACGATGAATAAAAACGCCCAGAACTCATTTTGCCAGAGCAAATCCTTTGTAAAGAGAGCCATAGCTACAGACCCGGATAAACTGTAAGTCCCTTAGCAGATATATCTACTGCATACTTTCCCAGGTGGTGAGCAGTTCCGCTCATCTTTAAAACCTCGATTGTCCTCTTTCTAACCTGATTGACCTCTGCATTCTGGAGAAGCACGACGCCATCTGCAGCCTGAGCGATCTCCACCGGATAGGGCGTACCAGGCATAGACTCAGCAGTGACCAAGGCTACAGCCTTATGCTCTTTGACCAATGTAGACAGCTTCAGGATGAAATGTCTGCAGTCCTTTTTGAGATGGCCCTCGACAACTGAGAGGCTATCTACGGCAATTCTTCTTGGATGAATCTTTTCCATCTCCGACTGGATGACTTCCAGCATGGCTCCTGCCCCTCCTGCTCCTTCAGTCTTCAGCTCGACGAATTTTATCTCTTTATCGAAGTAGTCCACTCCCACGAAGTCGTAGGTAGAGATGAACTTGAAGGCCCATTCAGGCGGCCCGCCGAATGTCAGGAAATAGATCCCCCGCTCGCCGCTCTCTGCACCCTTGCAGAGGAACTGGGTACAAAGAGTGGTCTTGCCGGAGCCCACATCCCCTGCCACCAAAGTCAGGGATGGAACCGGCAGCCCGCCCTCTATCATCTCGTCCAGTCCGGGAATTCCTGTAGACATTCTCTCGATCATGTGCTAGATTACCCTCGCCTAGATTGCCCTCACCCTTAGTCCCCTATATCGCCTCAAATACGATCTCTGCTTCCAGGCGGTTCAACAGCCTGTCACAGAAAATTATTACATCCTTATCTTATTTGTTTTTAATGTACATCACCTCTACGGACTCCTTTTATATCAGTAATCCATTCTCCTTGGGGTGAGACGATTTGATCCTTAGAACTCATTATACAGGCGATATAACTCCGGAGATGGACGGCAAAGAGGTGACCATGTCAGGCTGGGCCCACGAGACGCGCGACTTAGGCGGCATCGCCTTCCTCGTCTTGAGGGACCGCGAGGGTTTTGCCCAGGTCACTTTGGTGAAGAAGCTGGTTGACCGGCCCATGTTCAACCTGGTCCGAAAAGGCATCAGCAGGGAGAGCGTTGTTCAGGTAAAAGGGGTTGTCAAGGCAGAGCCAAAGGCCCCAAGAGGATTTGAGATCATTCCCTTAGAGGTCAATGTCCTGAACCCTGCAGAGGTCCCTCTGCCCCTGGACCCGACGGGAAAGGTGGACTGTGAGCTTGATACCAGACTAGATTCACGCTTCATGGACATACGCAGGCCCTGCATACTGGCTGGCTTCGAGATCGAGAGCGCAGTGCTGCGAAGCCTCAGGGACTACTTCTACAGCCAGAAGATCACAGAGGTCTTCACCCCAAAGATTGTGGCAGCTGCTACAGAAGGAGGAACCGACCTCTTCCCAATAAGCTACTTCGAGAGAGAAGCCTTCCTCAACCAGAGCCCTCAGCTCTACAAGCAGATGCTCATGGGCGCCGGAATGGACCGCGTCTTCGAGATTGGTCCCATCTTCAGGGCAGAAGAGCACGATACCAGAAGGCATCTGAACGAGGCAATATCAATCGACATCGAAGTGAGCTTTTCAGATGACAAGGACGTCATGGAGATGCTTGAGGGAGCCGTGGTTTCTGCCTACAAGTACGTTGCAGAGAACTGTCAGCCCCAGCTGAGCGCGCTTGGCCTGGCAGAGAAGTTCCAGGTTCCAAAGACGCCCTTTAAGAGGATAACCTACACAGAGGCACTGAACCTGGCCAAAGAAGGACGCAATGTGCCAATGGAATGGGGCGACGATCTGGACACCGAGACTGAGAGGTTTTTGGGCGAGACCATAGGCGAGCACTACTTCCTGATAGACTGGCCATCATCGATCAAGCCCTACTACACCCTGCCTTATGAGGACAAGCCGGAGGTCTGCAGGGGCTTTGACCTGATGCACCCGCGCATGGAGCTCGCAAGCGGGGCGCAGAGGGTTCACAGCTACGAGATGCTAGTGAACAGAATCAAGGAGAAGGGGCTGGAGCCTGCGGGATTTGAGTTCTACCTAAAGGCATTCAGGTACGGCATGCCGCCACACTCGGGCTGGGGCTTAGGTTTGAGTAGGCTTGTCATGACGATGCTTGAGATGGAGAACATCCGAGACGCTGTGATATTCCCGAGGGATAGGAGACGGCTGGTGCCTTAGGGTAGGGGCCACTCGTCTACCCTTTTTCAGATAACGAGTCCATACATTTTTGGTGGTTCCACACGTCCCCCAAAACTCCTGTCGTTTAACGAGAAGCCCAGGAACGTATCACGGAACGCATGTTTTATGACATCAATATAGACTGACAGCGCACTACCACCAGTCCGGTTTTAGCTATCGAAACAATGGCAGTTAATACTATCACCCGAATAATGATATACGAAATATATGCCTATTTGCTACAAAACCCTCTATCGCGAATCCTTCTTAGAGTGCTCCATGATACAGCTTGCGAAAATGCTATTAGCCATACCTATTTTAACGAGAGCATACTGAAGGCTAAAGCGATTTCATTGGATAAAAACAATAACGTTCGACCTCTATTGTAACATTTCAGCAGCTCTCATGTTATTGATAAGAACAGAAAGTAAGTATTTTTTATAATATTAGGAAATTCCTAACTTGTGTATTGATAATGTCTTCTTAATTAGAGTTCGTTCTCCTTTTATCAAAGTAATGGACAACTTTTGTGTTAATTAGCGTTAATGCTTCACATAAATTTTTTGCATTTGCGGAGCATTTGGGAGCATAAGGAGGCAAGTGATGAGAAGTATAATAGCGATAGCTATGGGTTTTCTGCTGCTTGTGTCTGCAGCAGCAGCCCAAGGCAACAACAACATTGCAACTGTAGATGATACTGAAGTATTGACTGACAATCTTATCACAGGCGCCAGCTTTGTTCAATCGAGTGATATCGATGCAAATCTGCTGGGCAATGGGATCACTGCGACCCAGTTCATGTTCATTAGGGGAAATGCCGATAACCTGGCTGGATTGGACGACGGCAATACGTTCATCCTCCAGTCTGGAGATATGATGCTCAACGATACAGGCAACGCCAACTTCGATCTGCAGGTTGAGCTTCTCGGAGCAAACGAGAACCTCGTAACCCAAGGAAACATTACTCAAGCGGCTGCAGAGGTTGCAGAGAATGTGGGCAACGATAATGATGTAGTCCAGTTCACAGGGATTGGCGCAGGCGTTATCTTAGACCTGTTCGGCTCTCCCAACGTCCTGACAGGAAGCGAGATAAAGCAGCTATCCAGCCTCGATGTATCTGTCACCGGCAACTCGAATACTGCAGTCCAGGCGAATCTTCAGGGAGCCTTCGATAACACCATGACAGATTCGAGGCTCTGGCAGCAAAATATTGCCAATGCAGAGATCTCAGGCAACAGCAACATCGGCACCACAATAATCATATTCCCAATAATGCAGGGCTCTCTCCAGATTGCTGCTGACAACACCATGACCGAGTCGGCTGCTAACCAGCTGATCTGCCAGAATGAGAATATCGCAGGGAACACAAACGTAGTTGGGCAGCTGGGCATCGAAAGCATGACTCTCGATGTACTGACTGATGCCGGAGTCCTTCAGAAGATCAACGAGGATATGGACGTATTGGGCAACATAAATATCATCAACCATGACAGTACGCTCACGAGCACGGCGAACACTGTAACAGGAGGTAACATTATCCAGCAGGCAGATATTTTTACCAGCAGCTAAAAGGCGAGAGAAATCTCGCCTGAATAGTTTTTAAGCGAATATCCGTGACTACTCCCGCCAATAAATTGGCGGGCATCTAGGCTTTCGCCAGAGATTGTAATCCCAATCTCAGAATGTTCCTTGAAGCGTTGAGATCTCTCTCAAGAATCAGCCCGCAGTAAGGGCACTCATGCACCCTGGCAGATAGATCTTTCTTTACGATTTGACCACAACCTGAGCACATCTGAGAGGTATTCATGGGATTAACCAGTACAACCTTCCTACCAGCTTCTACCGCTTTGTATGAAGTATATTGTACAAGCTTGTTCCACGATGCATCCAGAATGCTTTTCGCCAGGTTATGATTTTGAGTCATCTTGTTTATATTCAAATCTTCGAAACAGATTATGCCATAAGAGTTTACAAGCTTACGACTTAGTTGCTGAGCGAAATTCTCTCGCCTATTAGCAATCCTTTCATAGAGATAGCCGACTGCTTTGGTCGCTTTCCTCCGTTCGGTCGAGCCTTTAGGTAGTTTATCACGTTTACTTTGAGCTGCTTTAAGTCTCTCTTCATCAGTCAGCAGGAACCTAGGGTTTTCTACGAACTCGCCATTAGATATTACCATCTATGGAAAAGCCGCTTTGAGGATAACTGATGCTATCATATCTGTTCTTTCCTTTGAATCGAGGATAACCAGGATCTTCCTCGCCGGATTGAACCCGTCTGAAGAACGCTTTGAAAGCAAGATTAACCCGCAGAACAACGTCTTGCAGAACCTGAGAATGAACCGAATTCAGTTCTGGCTTAGACTCTTTCCAAATAGGAAGCATACGTTTTGTTTCGAAGTAGCTTACCGATCTGCCTTCCTGTTCCCAGGCATTCTTTCGCATAGCAAGTATTTCGTTATACACCCATCTGCAAAGCTCTAGTTGCTCATTTAGTTTTGCAATTTGAGCAACGCATAGAAGCTGATGCAGCAGCCGCCGTTTCGGGACAGGTCCAAGATAAAATGGTAGAATCAGGATGTATGAGCATCAAGCAGAATCAGAACTGTCCTTCTCAGGTCTATTGAGGATGGACCCATCTATTACGGCTGCGTAATAGTCCATAACCTGACAGAGCAGGCAGTGAACCTCGGAGACCTTCTCGGACCTTAGGTCGGAGGACATAAGCGGGAGTGAGAACATGACGGCCACATCCAGCTGCTGCCTGATCACAGGGCTTGGGTGCTCCTTGGCCCAGTTTGCTGCGCTTTTCACAGCTTTGATCATGTGCAAAAGCATCTTCAGCTCGTCTTCCCTCTGCAAAACCGTCTTTTCAGGGGCTTCCATCCTCCAGGCGTCAATGACTGCAGAGATCAGCTCTGTTTTGAGATCCTCGGGGATGCCTACGACCTTCAGGAGCTCTATGGTCAGGCCGAGTTTGCGGCTCCTGAACTCTCCCTCCCTGGTAGCCAGTGCCTCTCTCTCAAAGATCGCTTCATAGTACTCCAGGTGACCAATCAGATTATCGCCGGTGCGAAGACCCTCAGAGCTTATGGTGATAGACATCTTAAATATCTCCCAATTTTCGCCTCATGTTGAAAACTCTGCCAGACAGCTGGCGCGAAATTCCGTGATATCCCCCAGATAAACTCATTAAAAAAGCCCGACAAAGACAGTGCTTGAAAACTTGCTTTGAAAAATCGATCCTCTTTGGGGCATCCCCTTCGAAGCGAGGCATTGGATAAGCGTTTGGCTCTGCCCTAGACCTACATTCCTCAAAGGAGAAAACAGCGCTCACATGTTAGTGTAGGAATTAGGCCAATATATCTCTTGTCTTATTAAAGTATATATCTGTATTTTCTCTATTGTCTCTATATACTTTAAAGCTTATTTCAATAATGCCATGGTACCAACTTTGCTCAGGCAGGCATGCATTTAATATAGAAGCCCAAACAACGAATAGATGCTTAGATGGCATTATTATTGAGATAATTTGAGGTATTGATGGCTGGACAATTCAGTGGAACACCCATATTCATTCTCAGGGAAGGCAGCCAGAGGACTGCCGGACGAGATGCGCAGAGATCGAATATCATGGCGGCCAAGGCAGTTGCAGGAGCCGTCAGGACAACTCTAGGGCCGAAAGGAATGGACAAGATGCTTGTTGATACCATGGGCGACGTTGTGATCACCAATGACGGCGTAACCATTTTAAAAGAGATGGATATCGAGCATCCTGCGGCCAAGATGATGGTGGAGATCGCCAAGACCCAGGACCAGGAGGTAGGGGACGGGACGACCACCGCGGTCGTGCTTGCAGGAGAGCTTCTCAAGCAGGCCGAGGAGCTGCTGGACCAGGAGATCCATCCTACGGTCATAGCAGCAGGCTACAGGGCAGCAGCCGACAAGTCCATGGAGATCCTGAAGTCCATAGCGACTAAGGTCACCACAAAAGACGAAGAGCTTCTCAGGAAGATCGCCACCACAGCCATGACCGGCAAGGGCTCTCAAGTCGCCCGGGATGAGCTGGCAGTGATGACGGTTGAGGCAGTCAAGTCCGTGGTAGACGAAGACGGGACTGTAGATACCGATAACATTACTGTGGAGAAGAAGGTCGGCGGCGGTATCAGCGACTCCATGCTTGTAAGCGGAGTGGTCATCGATAAGGACAGGCTTCATCCCAACATGCCAAGGAAGGTCACCGATGCCAGGATCGCTCTCTTAAACGCGGCCATAGAGATCGAGAAGACAGAGGTTGATGCCAAGATTCAGATCACCTCCCCAGACCAGCTCCAGGCTTTCCTGGACCAGGAGGAGACCATGCTCAGGGACATGGTAGACCGCATCGCCAGCTCCGGAGCCAATGTAGTCTTCTGCCAAAAGGGCATTGATGATCTGGCACAGCACTTCCTGGCCAAGGCCGGAATCTACACTGTTCGCCGCGTCAAGAAGAGCGACATGGAGAAGCTGGCAAGGGCGACTGGCGGAAGGATCGTTACCAGTATCCATGAGCTGACCAAGGACGACCTTGGCAAGGCAGGCCTTGTCGAAGAGAGGAAGGTCAGCGACGAGAAGATGACATTCATCGAGGAGTGCGAGAATCCCAAGTCCGTATCTATTATCCTTCGCGGCGGAACCGAGCACGTGGTCGATGAGCTTGAGCGGGCAATGGAGGACGCGCTGCGTGTCGTAGGCGTCGCTGTTGAGGATAAGATGCTCGTTCCCGGAGGCGGCGCTCCCGAGGTGGAGCTTGCACTGCGGCTTCGGGCATATGCTTCGACAGTTGGTGGCCGTGAGCAGCTTGCCATCGAATCCTTTGCCGATGCCATGGAGATCATTCCAAAGACTCTGGCAGAGAATGCAGGCCTTGATCAGATCGATTCTCTGGTGGCGCTAAGAAGCAAGCACGAGCAGGGCATGAAGAGCGCAGGCCTGGACATGGACACCGGCAAGCCCGTTGACATGCTGTCCTTAGGCGTTGTGGAGCCGCTCAGGGTCAAGACCCAGGCCATCCAGTCTGCAGCCGAGGCCGCTGTCATGATTCTCAGGATCGATGACGTCATTGCCTCCCAGTCCGGTGGACCGGGCGGTGCAGGCGGCATGCCTGGCGGAATGCCCGGCGGCATGGGCGGAGAGGACTTCGAGTAAGTCCTAACCATTTTTATTTTCACTTTCCTTTTTTAGAGACAACTGTTTCGGAGCTGCCATTAGCGAGATGGATACGGGATCGAATATGGACGGGGCCAACATCTCTCCCCTGATAACCTGAGCTACCCTCTTACCGCCGTAGATCGACGGCAGTATGCTTATGCCGTTGCAACCCATGTTATAGATCAAGGAAGGATTCGTTGGGTCAGGTCCGATCACCCTGACTCCGCTAGAGGTATAGCCCATGAGGCCGTTCCAGGAGAAGTCCCGCCGCGTATCTGCGGACGCATCGATTGCAGTCTTCCTGTAGAACTCCTCGATCCTGGAGTAATATTCTTCCGCCTCTGGAATATCCTCTGGGTCATACCTCTCCATTTCCCCGAGAGGACGGTCGGGCCCGCCCATACTTGTGAGCTCTCTTTTAAGGCCATCAATGTATCTCCGCCTGGCCAGGTAGAAGTATCCCTCGTCCTGGCCTGGCCTTCTTGAGCTGAAGTAGACCGAGGCGGCAGGATTCCTTTCCTTTTCATTCATGTACCCGACCAGGAACCCTAAAACGCCATGTATGGCCTCCTTTATCGAGGCGTCAGCGCCCTCGATCTCCAGATCGTCATAGCCATTGGTGCAAAGGATAGCGTGCTTCGCCTTAACCACATTTTTGCCCGTTTCGAGAACCACGCCGTTGCCTGCATCGGTGCCTACGCCATCTCCTACCGTGATCCTCCGGACAGGGGTATCCTCATAAACTCTGAACCTGCTGGGGTATCTGCCCAGCATCCATGAGACCAGTTCTTCGCAAAAGAGGGCGCTGTTGATCAATCCTACCCTCGCCTCCAGAGCGCAGATATAATCGCCATCTCGCGTCAGAAGCTTCTCGTCCAGTTCCTCCCTGAGCACCCTCTTAAAAAGTGAGTGGTATTCTTCGGGAATGTCTCCGGCAACATCCTCTGCCAGCAGCAAGTCTCTCTTGGGCAAGCCTAACAGATCTGAGAGCTGCCTCTCCTTGAGCATGAACAGGACATCATCAATGGAGGAGAGTGCTAGGTGGGCGGTGACTTCCTGGAGGTCGACATCGATTCCTGTTTCCTCGATTACCGAGTAAAGCAGTCCCCAGGCGCTGTTGATTGCCTTTTGTCCTTCGGAGACCATACCCTCCCCAAATTTTTTGCAGAGCTCCAGCATGGTCCGCTCGAAGGCAGCTACCGCCTGGCCGCCGTTATAGCCCGTGGCCCCGTGAGCCACCCTGTCCTTCTCAATAAGGATTACGCTTCTGTTCTTATCTTGGAGAAGGAAGTAGGAGGTCGCCACTCCGGAGATTCCTCCTCCTACAATGGCTGCGTCTGCATTGGCATCTTTTGAAAGGGCAATAACCGGGCGGGTTCTTCTCACCTGTCTAAGCCAAGGAGAGGTGTTCTCATGGGCCATATTGATCTATTATCTATTATGATCTAACTTGTTTAATGAGTTTTGGTTAAGTGAGGCCTAAACCCCCTTCCATTTTTCGCTTATCCTTTTTCCTCGGACAAGCTATGAACCTTTAAGCACCTTTTCGAGGGTAAAAGACATTCAAAAGGACCTTGCAAAATTCTAGGAAAAGTACCATGACTAGGATAAATATCGCAACAAGTTCATGAATTTTAGCTAGAGCAACTGGGCTTTGAAGGTTTTAGAACGTACCGACTTCGACTATTGGCTGGCGGAAGATCTGCGGCCTTTCATGGTAGTTATTAGATTTCAGTGACAAAGCATTTTCGGACCGACAGATATATATTCTGGATGGGCCTTTGATAGAAGGCTCCATTGCATTGATTCAAAAATATTGTTGAGATGTTTTTGTGGCACGATCGATCATTTGAAATCGATACAAAGGTATGTAAAGTGACTTCCTCCAAAGCCCCTGAAGGGGCAGGGCTTCCTGCCTTCCTATTAAGGGTCAGAAGAGTTCGGGCATGAGTCCTGATACTTCGGCAATCTGACTTGCTGGAAGCTCATGTCTCAAGTAGAGGTCAGACCTCGACCTGGCATCCCCCACAGTCCGTGGTTGCGGTTCCTCTCACGAAGAGAGTTAGTCACTTGCGTCAATCCCAAAGTTTCGGTTTTGCGCACAGGACTACCCTGTACAACCTCATATTTGAAGACAAGAGGAAAAATGTCATTTGAAAATCTAAATATCATAGCTCCGCTTTCGCGGGCGCTAATCAAAGAAGGGTACACTACACCAACGCCCATACAGATGCAGGCCATACCGCATCTGTTGAAGGGAAAAGACCTGATGGGAATCGCTCAGACAGGTACGGGCAAGACAGCGGCATTCGTACTGCCAATACTCCAAAGGATGTCTCAAGAGCTTAAGGCTCCAACTCCTGGAGTTCCGCGGGTACTAGTGCTAGCACCGACAAGAGAACTCGCAGCACAGATAGGCCAGAGCTTTGCCACATACGGTCAGTTTCTCCGGTTCAAACACGCAGTCATATTCGGGGGAGTCCACCAGGGGCCGCAGGTCAAGGTTCTTTCACGAGGAGTAGATATCCTCGTTGCTACACCCGGCCGGCTGCTCGACCTGATGAACCAGGGTCACATAAAGCTGAAGGGCGTGGAGTTCTTCGTTCTTGACGAGATAGACAGAATGCTTGATATGGGTTTCATCAAAGATGTGCGCAAGATCGTCTCAGCTTTGCCGCAAAAGCATCAATCGCTTTTCTTCTCGGCCACACTGTCACCAGAGACGAGCGAGTTTGCAAAAAGACTTCTCACAGATCCAGTACATGTCGAGGCAGCTCCGCAGGCGAGCACGCTTGAGTGTGTAGAGCAGCGTGTCTTCTTTGTGGACCAGGATAACAAGTATACGCTGTTGCAAGGGCTCCTCAAACAGAGTCATCTGAAACGCGTTCTGGTGTTCGCCCGCACGAAGCGCCGTGCCGACAAGGTCGCGCTGATGCTCAACAAGAGCAACATCAGATCTGATGCAATTCACGGCGACAAATCTCAGGGCCAGCGCACCAGAGCCATGCACGATTTCAGTTCAGGCTGGTTGCAGGTGCTGGTCGCCACCGATATCGCGGCACGCGGCATCGATATCGAAGACATATCACACGTCATAAATTACGATCTGCCTAACGAGCCCGAGAGCTATGTTCATCGCATCGGCCGTACGGGGCGTGCAGGAGCAGAGGGCACAGCATATTCGTTCTGTGCAGCGGATGAGCGCAACTACCTTCGCAGCATCGAGAGGCTAACGCGGATGAGAATAGAGGCCATGGAGCACCAGTATCATTCGGAAAGGGCAAAGAACGCTGTAGGTGCAGCAGCAGAGCCGGCCCCGAACAGATCGAGAGGCTTGTCAGGACCGAGAAGTTCCAGACAAGAGAGCACGTACAAAGCAGGTCCTCGGAAGTCATATCCTGTCAGACGGCGCTAGTTGATAGAAGACAGCAAATCCGGGCGAGGCTATTTTATATTCAAAAAATAGCCGATTATTTCTTTTCATAAATTTTGAATTTCATAGATTTTGAATTTGTCATGCAACCTATCCACATCCAGCATCACTATGAGCAGCGATTCCACTATGAGCCAGTAAACCCAATCAGCCACTCAGGTGCTACCCCAAGTACTCCACCGCCTCTGCCTGCTGAGGCAAAGCATAGACATCTTCTGCGACTACAGCATGCATTTCGCCCTGTGGATCACGACCTGATGCTGAGATAAGCTATTTAAAATTTAATGAAATTAGAGTACTTAACGGGAAGGTGAGAACTAATGACAGGTAAAACGCTCATAGCAGGGCTGAAAGGAAAATCCATAGATGTAATTTACACGATACCCACTATCAACCGTCTAGTAGAATCCGGGGAACCAGGTGTAACTTGCGGAATATTGCAGGATGAAGACGCAGAATGCATAGTGTTGGAAACGCAAAACGGCATAACAGAGTATCTGATGAAGACTGCCATTATCAGAATTGTGCCGAGGAGATAGAAAAATACTGGAAACGAATCAGTCAACTTTCTTATCGGCAAGTTAACCAAAGACGTTCTCTAGATCATCTTCTCTGGATGGATTCTCATCTCCTCTAGGCAGCAGCAAGAGCTGGTTCAATTGAGACCCGATCGCAGAAGGCGTTGATCTGCGCCTCGTCCATGCTTCTTTTAGGCACCACGAGGACTCGATATCCGTCACCTTCAAGTCTATCTTTCATATCCCGGAACATGCTTATTGCCACCTTAACCTGCCTGCTCAGGTCTGGCATTTTCAGAATGACTACCTTTGCCGAAGGGATTACAGCGTCCACGACATAGCCCCACCTTGTAGAGCGATTCATCAGCACTACAATCTCTCTGCGCCCGAGCTCTGAGATTATATCGTCAAATTTCTTTATCTCTGGAATTATAGATTTTTTAATTTAGATTCCTCCATTTATCGAATTCAAATTTAATATACGTAAATTATAGTTAATCTTTGCCGCACGAAAACGGCGAAGAGTAAAAATTTGCAGGGCATAAAGTCGCCCAGCATTCGCCTGTTCCGCAGTTCTGGATGCGGCCAGGTTAGAACAGATCGATTAAGGAATAATCAAATCAGTTTAATATCTTCTGGGTGACCTTGCAGGCCTGTGCTTCTGGTAGCACTCGCTGCAGTAAACCGGCCTTGATCCGTCCGGCTTGAAGGGGACTTGAGTCTGCTTTCCGCACTCGGAACAAGTTACGTCTGTCATCTCTCTCGGACCTGCGCTGTAGCTGCCTCGGCTGCTACCGCTATTTCCATATTTTCTCTCAAACATTTAATTCACTACCTTTGAATCGATTCAAAGAATCGAACCTGCTACAAAAACCNNNNTCTCTCTCGGACCTGCGCTGTAGCTGCCTCGGCTGCTACCGCTATTTCCATATTTTCTCTCAAACATTTAATTCACTACCTTTGAATCGATTCAAAGAATCGAACCTGCTACAAAAACCATCTCAACAAATCTCTTTGAATCGACGCAATGCAGCCTGTCTATGCAAGCATCCTTACCTTAAATACCTGTTGATCAAAATGTCACTGGACACTTTCCGGGTATGCGTCGTAGGTAGCGATCTGGTTTATCTCTAATCGAGCAGGTCATTCATTTTCTTTACAGTCTTGGGATTATCAATACAAGCGTACCATCTATCGAAGAAAATAAAATCAAGCTGGAATTTTCACCTTTTGCTTTATTCCGTATATCCTCGAAATGATCGCTCTTGGCTTGGCATCAATATTTGTCGTCGAGGATCAAAAGCCATTTTGAGATTGATCCTTAAGAAGTCGATTGAAATTAGCAACCTTTACCTCTATGCTAAACTTTATTGAATATTACGTGCAAGTTGGGTTTGGTGAATAAAAATGAGTATATATAGTGGATGCGACAGATATTAATGCCACATTAACCGTATAAAATTATTGACCTGTAAAGCGCCGGGGTGACCGACCGGCTAGGTGCGCGGCTGCAGACCGCGATAATCGGGTTCGACTCCCGACCCCGGCCTGATGAAGATTTACGATACTATGAGCGGCAGGAAGGAGCCCTTCCAAGCTCTTCGCAAAAATCGCGTTCGTATATTTGTCTGCGGCCCCACGGTCTACGACGACGCTCATATCGGCCACGCCAGAACTTACATCGCCTTTGACGTGGTAGCGCGCTACCTCAAATACAGGGGATTTAGCGTCTTTTACCTTCAGAACATAACCGACGTTGACGATAAAGTAATAAACAGAGCAAGGGAGCTTGGCGTCCAGCCAACAGACCTGGCGAGAGAGTTCGAGAGGAGATACCTGGAGGACATGCGTGCTCTGAGCGTTGAGAACGTCAACCTCTATGCCCGCGCTACAGAGCACATCCCCGAAATCATAGAGCAGGTAAAAATACTGGTAAAGAAGGGCTATGCCTACGAGACTGATACGGGAGTTTACTTTGAAGAGCCTAAGTTCGAGGACTTCGGAAAGCTGTCTCATCAGACGCTGGAGGCTGCCGCAAAGCAGCAGATAGAGCCTGATCCCACAAAGAGGAACCCAGGCGACTTCTCCCTCTGGAAGAAGAGGGAAGAAGGGAAAGAGATAACATGGGATTCCCCCTGGGGCAGAGGACGGCCGGGCTGGCATATCGAGGACACAGCCATCACTGAGACTTACTTCGGACCGCAGTATGATATCCACGGCGGTGCGCGAGATCTGATATTTCCTCACCATGAAGCTGAGATAGCGCAGATGGAGGCTGCATCCGGCAAGAAGCCGATGGTGCGCTGCTGGATGCACACCGGATTCTTAAACGTGGGCGGCGAGAAGATGTCCAAGTCGCTGGGAAATTTCGTGACCATAAGGGACCTGCTGAAAAGGCACGACCCGGAGGCCTTCAGGTTATTCGTGCTCTCCACGCACTACCGCAGCCCAATCGACTTCAACGAGGGCCTCCTGGAGCAGTCCAGAAGGATGCTGGAGCGCATACGTCAGATGATCAAGATCGTTGACGAACGGCTGAAATCGCCGGATATCCCAGAAGAATCCATAACGTCTGAAGAGGCCGAACCGGCATTGGCCAATTCAAGGAAGAAGTTTCTCGATGCTATGGATGACGATTTCAATACCCCTAATGCTCTGAGCGCGCTCTTCGACCTGGTGAGAGATACAAACCGCAGCATCAATGATAAAACCATATCGAGAAAGACTTTGATCGATATACAGCAACAACTTATGGAGTTCGGAGAGATACTAGGCATAAACTTCGCCCTAGCACCTGCTGTTGAGAAAGAGGGCGATTCGACAGCTGAGATAATAGAGCTGCTTATCGATATAAGGCAGAAGCTCCGCGAAAAGAGAGATTGGGAGCTCGCCGATGAGATACGCAACCGGCTAAAGGATTTGAATATTGCTCTTGAGGACAAGCAGTTGGGCGGCAAAGATACTTCCCAGAAGGCTTAAGAGATACAAGTGCGATGATAAGTGCAACGACCAATGCAAGTATGACCATGCCATATGACGCTGCAAATTTTGCCTCAATCGCAACACTTATAACTCTCAATAACAATCGTTAATTGGTGAGATGAAGATGAGGGATCGTCTTTGCAGACACTATAAGTGAACAGCATTCGGAAATACAGAACCTGCCGCCTTCAGCAAAGTTAGTTCTCAAGGTGCTTGAGTCCGGCCGGCTCCTGACGCAGAAGGATATCATAAACAAGACCTATCTTCCGGCAAGAACGGTAAGATATGCCCTGAACAGGCTTAAGGAGCAAAACCTCCTTTTGGAGCGCTTCTATTTCCAGGATGCGCGACAGAGCCTCTACGGGTTGAACCCAAACGCTTGGGAGGTAGAGATGGGATAATAATTATAAATTTTTTCTAACCTTAATTTTTTTATCAAACGTTAACGAGACGAAATCAGCCGCCTTCTAGCGAATGTCTTGGAAACTTGGAGTAAGAACTATTTTATAGAATTTAGAGTATTGTCGCTAAACAGGATAATGAAATAACTTTGCTCGATCCCTCTGAGGGGGAAATGATAAATATAAACGGATGTTATTTTTCCAGGATGATAGCCCCTGATTTTCCTGCCCATCTGGACTGGCTGAATACAGAAAAGAGGCACTCGATAAAGGATTTTAAGGGAAAGTTCGTCCTCCTGGACTTCTGGACCTACTGCTGTATCAACTGCATGCATGTCATACCTGAGCTAAAGAGTCTGGAAGAGAAGTATCCCGAGCTCGTAGTCATCGGTGTCCATTCCGCCAAGTTCCACAACGAGAGGATATTGGAGAACATAGCCCAGGCGATCCTGCGGTATGACATAGAGCATCCGATCATCATCGACAACAACTTCGATATCTGGAAGACTTACGGCGTGGACTCCTGGCCCTCGTTCATCCTCATCGGGCCTGATCGGCAGATCATCGGCCGTGCCTCTGGTGAGGGGATATTCGAGAGGATGGATGCAGTCATGGAGAAGCTGATCACCATATACCAGCAGGCCGGAAAGCTGAACAGGGTGCGTATGCACTTCGCCCTGCTCAAAGAGGCAGCCCCCGAGACAATCCTCCGGTTTCCAGGCAAGATAGATGCTGATCCTGCCTCCGGGAGGCTCTTCATCTCCGATTCCAACCACAATCGAATAGTCGTTGTAAATCCGGAAGGTGCGGTGCAAGAGGTCATAGGCTCAGGCGTCCGGGGCAGAAGGGACGGAGCTTTTGGGGAGGCAGAGTTCTACAGGCCGCAGGGGCTGGCCTTCGATTCAGCCCGGAGCCGCCTCTATATGGCGGATACTGAGAACCATCTCATCCGAATGGCTGATTTGAAGGAAAAAACGGTTACTACTATCGCAGGATCTGATGGAAAGGGCAGGCGGATCAAAGAGGCGGGCGAAGTCCCTGAGATCTTCCTCAACTCTCCCTGGGATCTAACGGTTCTTGGCAAATATCTCTACATAGCTATGGCAGGGTATCACCAGATCTGGAGGTTAGACCTGGACAGCCTTTGGATTGAAGCTTTTGCAGGAACAGGCGCAGAGGGAGTGCTCGACGGTCCCAGGCTGAAGGCCTCTTTGGCCCAGCCTTCCGGAATTACCACAGACGGAAAGGACATTTACTTTGCCGACAGCGAGACGTCTGCCATCCGCGTGGTTCAGGACGATGTCGTGACCACAATGATAGGAAAAGGGCTCTTCGTTTTCGGAGACGAGGACGGCTCCTTCCCCACGGCGCGGCTGCAGCATCCCATAGGCGTTCACTACTACGAAAATGCCCTTTATGTGGCAGACAGCTACAACCATAAGGTGAAGAGGGCAGACCTGAATACAAGAGAAGTGGCGACCCTTATTGGAACAGGAACTGCAGGACGCGAAGATGGAGACGCCTTGAAGGCCGGGCTTCACGAGCCGAGTGGCCTGGCATTTCTGGACGGCAAGCTCTACATAGCCGATACCAACAACCATGCCGTCAGAGTTTACGAGCCTCTGACCGATCGGCTATCTACTCTGATCATTCACTCCATGCCGCAAAAGGCAGAGGAGAAGCCCATAATCCTTACGGAGAGATCGATACCTTCCAGGTCCAAGGGACTGCACTTCCAGCTCATGCTGCCAGGAGGATACCACTGGAACAAAGATGCAGAACAGCAGATCACAGTATCCTCGGATAATCCTGAGATAGTACTGGTATCTTCTCCATTAAAGAAGAATGAGGATTTCAGCTATTATGTCCCACTTGATGTCAGAGGCGAAGGAGAGACTAGGCTTAAGATCTCTCTCGTAGGTTACTACTGCGATAAAGAGGCTTCCTGCTGCTTCCAGCCTGCAGAGTTTGTCCTTCCCCTGAGGGTAGAAGAGAGTGCTCCAATTGAGGAGATAACTGTAGTCTACCGGCTTATCCCTTAGCTTCTCCTTTTGTCGATCCTTTCATATTCCATAGATTCAGAATTTCTTTGTGGATGTTATAGAAGCCCTCACAGAGACTGAAAGGAGGATGATGCTAAAATCGGCGTGCGGCCTGGACAGAATCATGCTTCTTCTTCTCTTCGAGACGGGCCTCAAAGTAGAGGAGCTGATCAACCTTCGCATCTCCGATATAGATTTGGAAAGAGGATTCGTGCGAACTCCGGGAGGCGAGATGCTGCAGATATCTTCCCAAACGCTGGAAGATATGAAGAGCTACCTGACGGCCAGGCCGGGGCAGGGTTTCCTCTTTGAGGGCAGGTGCGGAAAACCCGTCACAGTGAAGTGGAAAAGGTGCGTGCTGGAGAAGCTTATTCAGAGGGCAAAATTCAAAGATCAATGCTTCAAGGGCCAGGATTAAGTTGTGCTGGAGGAGAAGCATCTTCATGCAGTATTCAGAAGGCATTCTAGGCAGAGTATTTGTGCTTCGAACGGACGACGGCGAGGACCTCATAGCCGCGCTCCAAAAGTTCGTGCGGGCGAAGAAAGTTGAGTCCTGCATGGCACTCTTCATCGGCGCAATTCGAGACGGCCGTATGGTCACAGGCCCCGAGGAGCCAGTCGTCCCTCCAGTCCCTCACTTCGAGCCGTTTTGCGATGCCTGGGAGGTCTTCGGCATGGCCACCATCTACCCTTCGGATGAAGGGCCGAAGATGCACATCCACTCAGCCCAAGGCCAGAAGCGAGAGGCTCTTTTGGGCTGCATTCGCGAGAGAGCAAAGGTCTATCTCGTTGTAGAGGCTGTGCTATTCGAGTTTTCGGGGCTGAATGTCCGGCGGGAATGGGATGAGAGGACAGAACTCTTCTTGCCCTCTCTGGAAAATAAGCTATAAAGTAACGCCTCAAGCCATTAAGCCTCAGATATAATTTTTATATAATGTAAATAACATTACGAGGATTCCTATTTACTTATGTTACAGAGGCGTTTTCAAAGATTAGCGCTTTTTTTCATACTCATGATGTCCATTATCCTTGAATTGCTCTCATTTTCAGCCA
>Ga0074195_1000704_pt1 | contig 59373 bp, 47 predicted proteins | sample EPASupsiteHSE623_FD_64525 | JGI IMG/M metagenome (GOLD analysis project Ga0074195, IMG submission 64525) | Bioremediated contaminated groundwater from EPA Superfund site, New Mexico - Sample HSE6-23 | ecosystem: Environmental > Aquatic > Deep subsurface > Groundwater > Contaminated ...
GGGGGGGGAGGGGAGAAGGGGGGAGGGGGGGCAGCGGCGAAAAAAACGCCGGCCTCAAGGTGTACGGCTACCTCAAAGCTTACCACCTGCAAGTGGAAGGCTTCAACAACCCGCCGTATGGCTTAACCAACTGGGAAGGGCAAGGAACCGGGATTGTCGTCCAGCACGGGGGCTGGCTCGATTTGCACAATTCCCAGACCTCTGGCAACATCGGAGGGCTGATGGTTCCTGGCTGGGGTAACGCCCCGGCCGGAAGCCGCATCACCAGGGTTCGAACTTGGGGATGCACTTTCCAGGACGCGGGGGAGAGCCTCCAGTATAACCCCCACAACCGCGCCATCTATCGCGACGAGTACAGCCAGTTCACCAAGCGAATCATGGTGGATGGTGAAGGGTATAGCGATATCAGCCCGGATTCACTCGGACTGCTCAGCGCGACTTTCGTCGGGTCGGTATTACCGGCCGAGATTATCGCCTGGCCGGTGTTGTTCACCAATGGGACCATCAACATCAGCCGCCCAACTCCATCTGCCGACTTCGACAACGACGGCACGGTCGGGTTCTCGGACTTCTTCCTGTTCGTCGACTGCTTCGGCCAGAATGCGTCCAGCTCGACGCTGGCAGACGCGTGCGACCTGGACAACGACGGCACGGTCGGGTTCTCGGACTTCTTCCTGTTCGTCGATAGCTTCGGCCAGGGAACGGCCCAGGCCAAGCTGATGCAATTGGCCCGGGAGTATCTGGGATTGCCTGAGGCCGCGGCTCTGGAGCAGAACTACCCCAACCCGTTCAACGCCGAGACAACCATCAACTACAACCTGCTACTGGCAGGCCCGGCCCGGCTCACCATCTACAACCTAAACGGTCAGGCGGTGAGGACTCTCTGGGACGGGCCACAGGAAGCCGGCCAACACCAAGCCCGCTGGGACGGCACTGACGACTCTGGTCAGGCCTGTGCCAGCGGTACCTACCTCTACCAGCTGCGGTCCGGCGCGTACGGGGGTACGCGTCGATTGCTACTGCTGAAGTAGATTATCGTTCTCCAAGCACGAAGCCCTGCCTAGGACTCCAAGTCTAGACAGGGCTTCTTTTTTTATTATGATTTAACATGGCGGTTACCTTCATCCACCCGGTGCTGAACAGACCAATCTAGGACAAGCTACTGTCCTGTTCTCGGTTGTGCCGGCCGCGCAATTACTGGTGCCGCCGCAGGAAACAGTACCTTGGCAAGTCCGGCGCTGGGTTTTTGTGGTCGCGTCGCAAGTGGCTGGGCCGCAAACAGTTATATCTGACCAGGCGCCCCAGGTAGTGCTGGTGGGCGTGCAGCAGGCCTGGGTATTGCAAGGCGCGCTGCTGTTGCCGCCGTCGAGCGCCGAACAGTTTGCTCCGCCATTGGCTGGAACGGGATTAGTGCAAGTGCGGGTTTTAGTGCCCCCGCCGCAAGTTTTATCGCAGTTTCCCCAACCGCTCCAACCGCCATTAGTTGGGCAGGCCTGGGTGTTACAAGGTTTACTGCTGTTTCCGCCGTCGAGTATTGAACAGTCCGCTCCGCCGTTCTGCGGCGCCGGATTATTGCACTCTCTGGCCTGAATACCGCCGCCGCAAGAGAGGGTGCAAGCGCCCCAAGCGCTCCACCCACCGGAAATTGGGAAGTTCCCGGGTCTCAGATTATCCAGGGGCACGGGTTCAAAATTAGTCGTGCGCGGCTTTTTCCAGGCAAACACCAAACCCCAAACCCCCCGGTTGTTAAAGTATTTAATTTGTATCCGGTGATAGCCAGCGCTTAAGTTTATGGGCCCGGATACGCGTTCTCGGTTGCCATGATCGCCGTCATTATCAATATTTATTTGCGCTCCCTCGCTGCTTGTTAAATCAAAAGTTGAACCGTCGTCAGACGTCAGTTTAAAACTATATTGCCCGGCTGTGTCTGTGGTAACATACAAATATCCATCCCAAATCACGCCAAAATACCGGCCACGGTCATCACCCACTCCGGCTGGCAGCCAGTCGCGCGTTTCCGATGCCTGGACAGGAAAATCAATCGGCTGTTCGTCCGGGTCTGTGTTAGTTGTTACCAAGCGCAAGCTGGAAATACTGCTAACATCGGTTAAGCGGGTGCGCCGGTCATTATCATAATATCTTCCGGTTAAACCGACTGCGACCGGCGTTGCTCCTATTATTGGCATATCCACGGCCGCCTGGCCGGTGAATGACGAGCGCGGCAGAACCGGTGCCGGGTTGGGCACAATAATAACACCGGCAGTTCCGGAGCCCTGGTAAGTAGCCACGGTCTTGCGGCCCCAGTTGTCTTTTACAGTCACAACCGGGATAAAAGAGCCTGCGCGGTTGTAAACATGCTTAAACTGGAACGGCGCGTTTTCGCAGGCTTTAGCCGTATCCCCGTAATTATCACTGGAATTATTACAAACCGCTTTATGATTACGGAAGTCGCCTTTGACTACTGTTTTATAGGCGCTGCCGTCATCCCAGTCAATCTCAATTTCTTTTAAAGGCATTTGCTCGCCATTATTATTGTAGGCGTAAAATTGGATAGTCACCGGCTCGCCAATCATGGCGTTTGGAATCGTGGCGCTAGACACGGCTCTGTCACTATTTCTAACCAGTTTCCTATTAACCGCGTAAGCGCCCCAATATGCCTGCTGAATGCAGTCCCCATCCCCGATTCTGTTTTTAAACTCAGTTTCGCTGGCAGAGACGGCCGGTACGCCAAAACTCCCGTCGCTCTTCATTTCCGCGGCCTGGATAATCGGGCACTCGCCGCGCCAAATTGGATCCGCGGTTCTTGTGGCTAAATCGCGATTTGCGTCATTTATATAGTTCGAACTGTCGGCGGTAGATATTTCATAATTATCTTCTTTCCATTCCCAAATATTATAAATCTTGGCAAAAATCTGTTGTAAATAAGACACCGCGCTCCCAACGCTCGGTTGCTTTACGATTAAACCGTTTTCAATCGGCGGCAGCACGCATTTGTCGGTTGGGCAGGAATACGGACTGCCGCCGCGCACCTGGTTGCGCGCGGCCTCAATATAAAGCGGCTGCTTGCCCGGCTCCAGAATGGTTGTCACTGTCTGGCCCGGAGTTTCCTCTGCCTCGTCATAATCTTTGCGCGAATCCCATTCTACCGGATTATAAATCGTGGTTAAAGGCGGCACCAAAGACCCAAACGGAGCTTTATCCTGGCTATAACTATAATTTAACCCAATGCCATGATAAACTTGCAGCCTTTCCGGCGCGGCTTCGGCGTTAAACCATTGGCGCTTCGGGTCTGAAGTGATACTTCTTTGGTTCAAGCGGCCGGTCCAGGCTTTATTGTTCTCATCTTGGCTGACCTGGGCCACAACCGAGCACCACTCGCGCAATTGGAAAATTATATCAAACCTTACCCAGCCGCGCTTGTCTGAAGCATCGCATAATCCGCCTTCAAATCCCAAAAACTGGTAAGGCGCAAAACCATCACCCCAGCCGCTGGCTGTGCCGGAAGCATCCGCAAAACGGGCGCGGACAGCCAGTAAATTAGTGCTGCCAATATAATTAGAATGGCATTTGTCCGTGGATATATAAGGCTCAAACTTGTCCCAAGTATAAGAATTACTAAAGTCGCACTGGCCGTCGCTCCCGCCGCACCAGTAAGCGCCCCAGCGCTCGCCTGATTCCGGAGCCGATGTTGTGCTTTTCGCATAGCCGTCGCGCTTGAGCACCAGCTCTTCATTGGTGGCCGGGTAGTCGCCGGCTTGCCGGTCCGCGACCTTTAGAATAACATTTTCTATATCATATTCGCGCAATGCGGACAGGCCGCTATCGCTTTTTACCGCAAACCTCCAGACATCGCTGGCACCATTAAAACCCCAATTGTCTCCATCCTGGTCATCCGGGTATAAAAGCACGGCCATATCCTCGCCGGCTTGGCGGCCTGAAGAAATTTCAGTGCCAGTAAAATTATCAGTCCAGCCTTCACTAACCGCCACAACGTTGCGAGATCTGTCTAATATGCGAGTGACAGAATAATTAACTTTCACGAAATAATTATTATTAACCGTTTTGGTTGTTTCCAAGCCGCCGCCAGCCAGTTTATTCCCTTGCGCGGCCAGGCAAAAGTACTGCGGCCCGGAAGCGGTAAACCCGGCCTCGGGATGGTTATCAAAAATATTTATTCCGCCTTGCACCACGTCCTTGGGCCACCAAGCCAGGCAAACCGGGTTGTTGTTCGGGTCGCGGCTTTCTTCGTCCCATTCCACGCAATAACCGTACCAGCCGGTTAAGTTGGTGATTGATTCCACGTCCCCGGGCAAAGGCTTGGTTGTTGATTGGCTGTAATACTTATAACCCTGTTCTTTTGAAGCCACTCTCTTATAAGAACATTCGCAAACATCGCCCGGCTCGCAAACACTTAAGTTTTCCAGGTGCTTGGTGTCGGCTGTGTAAATAAACTTGCCGGTTTGAGGGTCAACCCGCAGTTGCTCGCTCGAGAACGGCGAATTTTCCTCCGGATAGCTGCGGCAGGCCAGGCTGGCATTGGCCGCAACGCCTTCGAACTTCAGAACCGGCTCAGCTCCGGTTGTGTCTTCAACAAGCATCTCCAATGGGTACTGGCTGGGAATTGAGTAACCGCTGTAATCCCAGGCTCCGCTAAAGATATTCCGGCGGTTGCCGCCTGTGCCAAAGCGGGCTTTATAACTGGTAATATTGAATTTTCCTCTTGTGCCACCAGAAACATAGGCCGACGGGAAAGATGTGTTATCGGGCGATTGGCTGGCCCATTTGACACACTGGCCGCTGGAATCAAGTTCTTGGCAGCGGCCTAAATCATAAACCACTGTCCGCATGGAGCGGGCCTGCAAATCAGTTACCTCGGAAGTGGTGGTTGGAGCCAGCCATTCCGCGCACTGCCTTTCCGGCTTAACGGTTAAAGTCAGTACTTTGTTTCCAGAGAGCAAGTCAGGCAAAATCGGCGGATTAGCATCATCCGCCTGAACGCCCTGGGTAAACTCCACGCAGCCGGAAGCAATTGAATCTCCGGCTTTGCATTTACCCGGAGCCACTGTTTGTTTGAGCATAAACAAAGCGGTATTGCCGCCTTCACTGTAAGCAGCAGCCGTGGGCAGATAAGCGGCGCAGCCGTTCTGTTCAACCGGGCATTTTCTGGTATAATCAGACGGACAATCCTCAGCTGCCTGCGTACCATCGCTGTTTAAACGGACAAAACTACCATCATTATTCCATTCGCACAGCCGGTTGCCCGGATCCTTAAAAACATAAGCACTCTCATCTTCGCCTTTGTAAGATTGACAGCCAACTCCTTCGGAGAGGCACAAGCTACCACTGGCGAAAGTATCCGGGTCTATTATTTTGAAATCCGGACGCCACGATTCCACAGTGCCGTCTTGGGCCACGGTTTCGGGTTTGCCCAGCGCGGTGCAGCCGGAGGAGGAATCAGGCCGTAAATTCTCGGCCTTGATTAAGTGGTACTGCAGCTCGTCCGCTGGCACAGTAATATCGTCCAAGGCCTCGCTGTTGCTGGTATTAAATGTTTCCGCTGCCGGAGAATTGGAGTTCTGGGTGTCAATTACGGCACGGCAGTCCAGACTGTTGGCGCTGAAAAGTTTATCAAAACGGGAAATGTAAAAAGTATTACTGGCCTGGTCGCGCCAGGCTTCGCAACTTGGGTACTTGGGCGTAGGAGGAGCGGCGGAGGGATTATTATAGCAAACGTCTGGCTGGGCTCCGCCCAAAGCCTTGGGTAAAGTTGATTTTTCAAGCGCGAAAACGCGGTCATTAACTTCCAAAAGCTCTATATTATCGACATAAGCATCTCCACCGGCGGCGCGCAGCATAAGAGCTGGTGGTTCGTCATTATAATCTCCACCATAGTCTTTATAATAAACCGGGCCTACAGTGTAAGAAATCCATTCATTAGCCAGAGGTAATGATTTAAGACTGCCATCTGTATTTACTACAAAATTTAAATCATGAGGAGTTCCTGGGTTTGCTGTCGACTGTACTTTAAAACGAATAATACTGAGAGAAGCTGCAGTTGTTGATCTTTTAGCATCAAACTTTAACAAGAAAGACTTGCCAACATAATTTCCAACTGGCAAAACCTTAGCTATATCATTAGTATCGCCTGCTGGAATCGTTAATGATTTACCAGCTGGGGGCAAATATGATTCATCAGAAATACCACTGCTGGATGAATAACCAACAGACCAACTATTACTATGCCAATCATCATTTCCATTCTGAAAATTACTGCTGATTATACTTTGCACTATATTGGCCCGGCCGCCCTTGTATTCGCGGCAGCCAACCGAGGCCGCGCCGCAACTCTGCGCTTCTTGCGGCGAAAAATGCCAAACTACATTATTATCCTTGGTGCGGCGGAAAGCGCTGCAATCAGCGCTGGCCGTAACAGTTTTGGCTACCTCGCGCTTGTATTCTTTCCCGGCTTCATCCAGAAAAATCTGGCAGCTTGGATCATCGGGTTCAACCACGCATTCCGGCGTTGCAACGGCGGTGCAGGCGGTGGCCGCGGCAGCCGGGTCTAAAGTCGAGCCTTGCGGAAAAACGGTGCACGGCCCGCCATCGGAATCTTTAAGCAGCTGCCAAGCTTTAAGCTGGAATCCGGAAGTGTCAGTTCCTTCCCAAGTGTAAAAGGTGGCGGCATTGGGATTGGAATCGGCCACGCAGGAGCGGATGCGGCTGTAATACTCGCGCTTTTCCTGGCCGGTTTGGGAAATATTGGTAAACTCCTCGCAACCCGCTTCCGCGGCGCTGCAGCTTTGAATTTTCTGCGGAATAAAACTCACGCGCTCCGGCGTGGCGTCTGGGTCGTCAACAAAATCAAGCGGAGTGGGCATCTTTAAAAAGCTCTCTAAGCCGGAGCACTCTTTAGAGCAAAGATTATCCGAAGTAATTCTGGCCACGCGCGATTCGCCGCTTGAAACAGAAGTGTATTGGCGGGCCGAAGTTTCCTCGGCCGAGCAGTCTCGGGCATTGGCAAACACCAAGCGGCGATTGGATGTGTATGGCTTATACTCGCTGGCCGGGGAAGCGGTATTGCGCGAATTGGCTGTAGAAAAATTCAAAACACCGGTTCCGGCGGCAGCGTTGGCCTGCACGGCCGCCACCGCCCGCTCGCCGTCGGCGAGGCTTATTTCTTCCAGCTGCACATTGCTGTAATTGGCGCTTCCAAAAGTAATAATTATTCCTTGAGCTTGCTGGCTGTAAAAAGTAGCGCTAAAACGGCCGGATTGGGCCCCAGTCAAAGACAATGATAAGACATTGGCTGCACTGCCGGGCGTGGCCGGCGCTGGCAAGGAAAAAGAAACATTCCTCAAAACCGCTCCGGAAGAACCCTGAACCTCAATTGACGGAGTGTTGCCGGAGGACGGGCTAAGCAAAAAAGACAAGGTGTAAAAAGTAAAAGGCTTTATGCCTATAGTCTGGCCGGACTGGTTGCTGGTGGCCAAATTTGTTCCCGGCTCCAGGGGGATAATCTCGCGGCTGCCCGCATCCTCGGCCCGACAGCTTTTGGCTAAACTGGTTAAGTAAACTCTGTTGTCAGGGTTCCAAGTAAAATTAGAACCATTAGTGCTGTACCAGGCGCAGCCGGCATTGGCTTGAGTACAGCCCGCCTTATTGACATCGCTGCCTAAAATTGAGAGCTGAGAGCCGTCCGGACGGCGCAGGTTCTGGCAAGTGGCGTACTGCGGCTCGCACTGCTGCCCCTCCATTTTCCATATTTCACGCTCGCGCGTGCAATAGCCGTAAACTTCGCAATTATCACTTTTGTCTTTTTTAACGCAACTTTGTAAATCAACGCACAGCTTTTGACGGCTGGGCGACTTGTCGTTTTCGATTATATTTGTGTAACCCTCGGCCCGGCAATACGGCTGCGGCAAAGTCAGCACCCAATCCGGGTCTACTAAGCCAGCTAAATTCCGATCCGGCTCAGTGGCTGTAGCCGCCTCACAACCGTCAAACTCCGGATCATCAAAACAATTCAGCAAAGTCCTAAAAGCCACTGTTTTTTTGGCGTCAATCAAATATTGGGCCGCCAGTTCCCAGCCAACCGGAATTACACGCAAAAAACGCAGTTTGCGCAAATTAAGCAAGGAAAAAGTTGGTTTATTGGGATCATAGGTTTCGGGGAAAAGCAGATTACCATCCAATAATCCCTGGTCAATGGCTTGGTGGATAGTCAGGTCTCGCTGGATTGCCTGCTGCAGCGAATCGTTCAAAAGACAGTTATATGGGGTTTGATACTGTGGCGGCGGACAATTGATCATATCACTAAAAAGATCAATTTCTCCCGAAGTCTGAATCTTGGCCGCCCGTTCTGGCGAAAACACGTCAAAAGAAGCCAAGAGCGCTTTAGTCAAGCCAGCCTCGCCGAAGATTTCACTGTCCGGCGCTCCAGTGCCACCCGATTTGCGGAACGGGTAAAATCCGCTCTGTAATTTTTGCAGATAGGCCTTGGATAAAGTATTGGCAAAAACCGCCAAAGTATCCACTAAAATATCTTCAGTGCGGGGCGGAGGCGTGAACGCTTGGCGCTGGGCTTCATACTGCAACGCCCGCAATTGCTCCTGGGTGACATTAGGGTAGGCTGTTTTGAATATAGCGGCTGATTCGCCAACGCTAAGGTCACCGCTTTTTAGACGTTCCACAACTTGCTCCATGGTGGTCTTTTCTTTTTTCTTGGTCAAATCTTGGAACAAGGCGTTGGTTATAAAAAGATCGTTTTTACCCGGCTCAAAACTGGTTTGAAAATTTACTAGAAAATTCTTTGCCTTGACGGCTTCGGAAAAGTTATTCCTTATTTCGCTCAATTTACAACCAACTTTGCCAGTATCAGTATTGCTGACCGGAAATTGCAGATCTTTCTCTAAGTTGTTCAAACCAATAGTAATGGCCAATTTTGATTTGATACTTGAGGGATTACAAATATCTACCGGCCAACCCGAGGATAAGTTTGCTAAAAACTTGCCCGCGACCAAATCCCCCGACTCCTCCATCCATCTGCCAAAATTTCTAAAAATCAACGGCTTTTGCCCTTTGCCGCCCGAAGAGATGTATAAAGCCGTGTCTTGCGCCAGTTTATAACTCACGCTGCGGATAGCCTGCTGATAAGCGCGAGAGCCGGATCTTTTCCAAAATTTGTCTAACGCTCTCCAGACTTTTTGTAAAATTGTGTCCGTGGTCTGCGGAGCATCGGCCACAACCTCTACTGGTATAGCTAACGCAGGCGCTGGCTTTAGAGTCCCAAAAACAAAAACCATGGTGACAAAAACCAGTAAAACAGCCAGGATAGTACTTTTTGTTTTAGGAGAAAACATGAAGACAAAAAATTTCTATAAATCTTGCTGCTGATTAAGCGCCTCATCCAATAATTGCTTCAGTTCTTCATCGGACGCGCCTTGTAATTGTTCGTCAGTGATTCCGCCTTGCTTTAACAGTTCTCTTATTTCCGCGGGGGTTAATTGCTGCAGTTCCTCGGTGGGCAGAGTTTCGGCCGGAGCGCTTGAGGCCGCCGCGGGCTGGGTTGTCTCACTGGGCTTTTGCAAACTGGTGCCGCAGGTTTTGCCGGCCGGGCAATTCGGATCAGTGCCTTTTTTTATTTCATCCAGATCATTCACGCCGTCGGAATCTGAATCAGCCAGATACGGCGACGTGCCATAGACGTTCATTTCATCCCAGTCATTCAGGCCATCCTCGTCCGTATCCATCATTTTAAGCTTTGTTTCTTCAAGGATAGCGTCGGAGGAATCAGTCTTCTCGCCCTCACTTTCGCCAAAAGTTAATTTTAAATTCTGGCCTAAACTGATAAAACCAAAAATCAAAGCAAAAAGAGCCAGCACCGCAAACCCTATTTTCACGAGTTTCTCATTCATAAATACTTTTTTATTATATCACAAAAGCACAATTTTCAACAACTAAAAAACCAATCAAGCGCTATTGCCTACTCCAGCGCCTGCTCAACCTTTAGCCAGTCTTCTATTGAGAGCTCCTGGGCCCGGACATTGGCGGATAAACCGGCGCTTAAGATGGCGGCGCCGGAGGCAGCCGAAGTAAGGTGCAAGCCAGCGGCTAAATTATTATGAAGCTGTTTGCGCGGAGAGGAAAAACCAACGCGCAAAATCCGCCAAAACTTAAGAAAATCTCGTATCGGATAAAGTGGAGCGGCTTGAAGGCCGGCAATCGACAAAAGCGCGGAATCAACTTTTGGGACTGGCCAAAAAGACTGCCTGGCCACCGGTAAAACTACGGCTGGCTGGCCGTATAATTGCGTCCAGATAGCCAACAGATTCATTTTGCCCGGTTGGGCGCAAACCCTGTCTCCGACTTCTTTTTGGACCATTATCAGCATGTCCGCGGGCTTGTGGGTTTCCTCGTCCACAAACTTTCTGATAATCTTGCCGGTAATCTGGTAAGGGATGTTGGCGATGATGCGGTAAGGCTTCTCAGGTGGCTTGAATTTTAAAATATCTCCGTGCTCGAGCGTAAAATTGAATGAGCTTTTAAACCGCTCTTCAAGATAGCGCCCCAAAGTTTTATCTTTTTCCACGGCAATAACTTTTTTAGCCCGCTTAATTAATTCGGCAGTCAAAGTTCCAAAACCGGGCCCAATTTCCACAACCGTGTCGCTTGGTTTTATGTTGGCCAGCTCCACCATTTTTTTTAAAATTTTCTCATCAACCAAAAAATGCTGACCCAAAAGAGCAGAGGGGTGGAGACGGTATTTTTTTGCCAGATCTTTGATTGTCTGAACATCAGCCAGGCCCATAAAACAATTTTAGCCTTTTAACTTTATTGGTTCGTATTTGATTAAAGAATAAAGCAAGGCCATCAGCCCGGCCAGGACAAATAAGGCGCTGTAAGAATTATCAATATAGCGCAAAGCCAGAATCCCCAGAACAATCGCCAAAATTTTTCCAACCACCAGCGACATTTCAAAAAAGACGACTGTTTTCATGACGCTGGTTTCGTTTGCCCGTTGGTAAGTCATGGCCATCATGGGCACCACTATCACGTTTTTGGAAATGCGCGACAAAGTATCAATCAAAAATACGCCCAGAGAGCCGCCTACCAAAAGCCGCAGCCACCAAGCCACGCCCAAAAAAACCGAACCCACTTTAAGAATCGAACGGCGCTCATCGGTGCCGCCGTCAGTCATGCGGCCGACGTAAAGCAAAACCAAGGTTGTCGCCAGGGTCGCCAAAGCGACCAGCGAGCCGACCGAGAAAAAATTGCCCAGCACGGCGTAAATAAAAACCGGCCAGATGACCAAAACAATCAGTTCTTCGCCAAAGCCCAAAAACCCAAAAAAGTTGCGCCGGTTTTCGGCATAAGTCAGCCGGCGGTAAGCGTGCCAGTAAGAAAACGGCACGCTCTTAAACTTTTCGGGCGTGGTGGCCAAGGGTATGTTTGAAGCCAGAATCAAAACACTGATAACCGCGAACAAAATATTGAACCCCCACAAGCTGATAATTAAGCCGCCCAGGAATGGCCCAATGATATAAACCAACGAGTTTATGGCCAGTGAATTGCCAACTTCCCTCCCCCGCTCGTCGTTGCGGCCAAAGCGCGCGAAATCGGCATGGTAAGCCGGCCAATAAAAAGTTTTCTGCAAAGCCAAAGCCGCTATGGCCAGATAAGCAAACTGGAAATCGCGGTGGATTAAATAAAGAAACAGATAAAAAACGACCAGAAAGGGCGTCGAAAGGAAAATGGCTTTTTCGTAGCCAAAACGGCGGGCGAATTTGGCGCCCAAAGGCATGAGGAAAAAATAAAGAACATAAACCCCCAAATAAAAATAAAGGATGGCGGTTAATGAAAAACCCTGTGTCCATAAATAAATCGGCTCAAACAAGGCCACCATGGCCGTGGCCAGGTTGATAATCATGTCCGAGATATAGAGCTCTTTTACTTGTCGCGAGGCCCGAACCGCGAAAAACTTTTTAAACAATTTAACAAAAAAGTGAGCGATCATTTTTGTATGACTACGAATTACGAATAGAGAACGAATATACGAATAATATTTTCATCAGTTATACTTTTATCTCAATTACTCCCTGGCGAATGATCTCAATTTTATTATCACACACCCTAACCATGGTGGAAAGGCCTTGAGGCGGCAAATCACCGGCATCTATAATGTAATCCACTAAATTTATATTGGCAGCGAGCGACTGAACAACATCTTTAATTTTATAAAAAGTTCCGCTGTCGGACAAATTGGCCGAGGTGGCGGTAAGAGGCGCGCCTAAGCAGGCCGAGAGCTCTTGGGCGATTTTGTTATTAGGCACCCTCATCGCCACGCGGCCTTCTTTGATGACTGTCTTGGCCAAATCCGATTCTTTGGCTTCCAAAATCAAAGTCAGCGGCGCCGGCCAGTAGCGCCCGGCCAGCTCTTCTTCTGGCGCGGAAAAATAAACCCACGCTCGAGCCGCTTCCAGGCTCTCAACTATGAGCGGCAAGGTTTTGCTTTCGTCGCGGCTTTTTATCCTAAAAACTTTGGCCACCCCGTCTTCGCTGGTGGCAGCAGCGCCCAGCGCGTAAGCCGTGTCGGTCGGATAAATGACAATCCCGCCGGAGCGGAGGCTGTCGGCTATTTTTTGGTAATTTATATTTTGCGCGCCAATGATCTTTGGCATAATATTCCTTTTTGTCATCTCGAGGCTTTGTTGAATAAAATCCAAAACTTTGAACGTCTATTTACGATATACCAATTTAACGCATTGTGTTTGGCAAGCCGAGAGATCCCATGGTTAGCGCAAGCGATAGGGGGATCTCCTCGCCTCGCCTGGTACGAGGCAATTAACATCTTAATAGCAGATAGACGCTCATCGCGTTTAAGACTGCTCATGCCGAGGCTCGAGATGACACTTTCTTATTTTATTACAAAATTTATTAACTTCCCTTTTATAAATATATACTTAATTATTATCTTCCCTTCTAAATATTTTTGTACAATTCCTAATTCCTTAATTCGATTTATTACATCCTCCTCGGATGCATCAGAAATTAAGACAACATTTGCTTTAACTTTACCATTTATTTGCACCACATACATAACTTCTTCCTCAATCAAAACATTCTCATCATATTTCGGCCAAGCCTCGTGTTCAATCACTTCTTTATGCCCCAATCGCTCCCACAGCTCATCAGCCAGATGCGGGGCGAACGGAGACAAGACTTTCAAGAATGTCTCAAAATGTTCGCTCTCAACCTCGCCCGCCTTATTCACCGCGTTAACGAAAATCATAAACTGCGACACCGCTGTATTAAAATCAAATGATTCAATATCCTCCCCTGTTTTCTTAATTAACTTATGCAACTCCCGTTCAACTGTATCTTTTGATCCTTTCTTCTCGTAACTCGTAACTCGTAACTCATAACTCGCCCAGGCCTTTTCCAGAAAACGGCGAACACCGATAATCCCGTCTGTGCTCCACGGCTTGGCGTCTTCCAATGGCCCCATGAACATTTCATACAGCCGCATGGTATCGGCCCCAAGATTTTCGACCACTTCATCCGGGTTGATGACATTGCCGCGCGACTTGGACATCTTCTGCCCGTCCGGCCCGAGAATTAATCCCTGATTTCTCAACTGCAGGAAGGGTTCGTCAAAATCAAGATAACCAAAATCATGCAGAGCCATGCAGAAAAACCGCGCGTACATTAAATGCAATACCGCGTGCTCGGCTCCGCCCACATAAGTGTCAACCGGCAGCCAGGATTTAATTTTGTCTTTGCCAGCGAATTCTTTATTATTCTTGGGATCAGTGTAGCGTAAAAAATACCAGGCTGAATCCACAAAAGTATCCATAGTATCGCTCTCGCGCCGGGCCTGGCCTCCGCACTTGGGGCATTTAACTTGGTGGAATGATTCGGAACGCGCCAATGGCGATTCCCCGGTTGGCCTAAAGTCAACGTCCAATGGTAATTCCACGGGTAAATCTTTTTCCAACACAGCTTGTTCCCCGCATTTCTCGCAATAAATAATCGGGATCGGCGCGCCCCAATACCGCTGGCGCGAAATCAGCCAGTCGCGCAGTCTGTATTGAATAGCTTTTTTACCACCGACTTTTTTGGTGATTTTCCACTTGGCCTCTTCGGAATCCATGCCGTCAAATTCGCCAGAGTTTACCATCTTGCCATTGCCAACTGACGGCAATTCATCGTCCGTGCTGATAACCTCGCGAATCTCTAAACCAAACTTCTTGGCAAACTCAAAATCCCGCTCATCATGGGCCGGCACGGCCATAATGGCGCCAGTGCCGTAAGATGATAAAACATAATCCGCTATCCAAACCGGAATCTCCTCTTTGTTTCCAGGGTTGATGGCTTTCACGCCCTTGAGCTCAACTCCGGTTTTGGCTTTGGCTAAATCAGTGCGCTCCAATTGAGTCTTGGCCACGGCTGTTTTAATATATTTTTCAACTTCTGGCCAGTTGGCAATCTCATTCTTCAATTCTTGGACCAAACCGTGCTCCGGCGCCAGCACCATATAGGTGGCGCCGAACAAAGTGTCGGGACGGGTGGTGAAAACACGAATAGACGGTAAGGCCTGCTGCAATATATCCAAACTTTCGTCCACGCGAAAATGCGGAGCCAGGGCTAAAACTTTAACCAGCTCAGCGCCTAATTCCTTGGCAATGGTGGCCGGATGGCTGGCCGGCACAATGTCATCGCCTGTATCCTGCATAACCACGATAGTGGCTGCCGCCTTCTTGATTGAAGCCCAATCAAACTGCCAATCAGTCGCCCGCTCCAAAGGTTCGCGCTTTTTGTTGTCCAGGAATTCTGTCCGCAAAGGCGGGGCCATCATCACTAATTTTTTAATTTTGACCGACAAGCGAGGCAGAAGCTTCATGGCCGCCACGCCGCCCAAACTATGGGTAATAATAATGGACTGGGAACTGAACTGATGGTTTTTCATTAAAAATTTTACCTGTTCCTCGATATTCGGCTCGGTCGGATTGGGCAACTGCGGAGCATAAACCTTATGGCCGCGCTTCTCCAGCTCCTGTTTTAGCCACGGGAAAAATTTTTCTTTTGGAGAACCCTTATAAGCGTGCAATAAGACAAAATCCAAAGCGCGCGACTCTGAACTTGCCACTTGAAACTCTATCTCCGCGCCTTCTGACTTCCCTATCCAATTTCTCTGCATGGTTTTAATCGGCTCGGGCCAATCCAGTCTTTCTAAATTAGACAAAAGACGCTCCGGATATGAGCCATGTTTGCCCAAGCCTGTAATTTTGAAAAACCATTGTTCCAGATTTTTTTGAATGACTTTGTTGTGGCAGCGCTCGCACGCGCCATCCACCACCTGCTCGTTGGCCAGCACGGTTTGGCAGTCAGCGCACCAATTGACCGGCGCGGCTTTTTTGTAGGCCAGCCCGGCTTTATATAATTGCAAGAATAGCCACTGGGTCCATTTATAATAATTTGGATCTGATGTGTTCACCTCGCGCGACCAATCATAAGAAAAACCAAGCGCTTTAATCTGGCGCGTGAAGGTTTTGATATTGTTCTCCGTGCTGGCTTTTGGATGAACACCTGATTTGATGGCGTAATTTTCGGCCGGCAATCCAAAAGCGTCCCAGCCCATGGGATGCAGGACTTGAAATCCTTTCATCCGCAAGTAACGGGAATAAATATCAGTGGCGGTGTAGCCTTCGGGATGGCCCACGTGCAAGCCCGCCCCGGAGGGATAAGGAAACATGTCCAAAATGTATTTCTTTTTGTCCAGCTTAACTTTGTCGGGCGCATTAAACACGCCTTCTTTTTCCCAGCGCTCCTGCCACTTCTTTTCTATTGATTTATGGTCATATGACATAGATAAAATGTACCAGTTTTTACGATAAAATTCAACCATCTTCCTACGAACTACGAACAATGTACGAAAATACGAACACTAAAAAATTTCGTATATTCGTAAAAAATTCGTAGTTCGTAGGAATTGTAAAAAAGCAAAAATTTTGCTATCATACAAACCATATTATGCGTTATCGTCAACGCTTCAGCCGAGGAAACGGAAACGCCAATTCGCGCAATAAAATTCTGGCCAAGAGAACCGCTCTGCAGCTCTTAGCGCTCACCGGCAATCTGTTGGTCCTGCTTTTAAAAATTGCGGCAGGTATTTTTATTCTGTTAAAAACCGCGGTTGTTTTTTTAATCAGGATGGGCATCAGGTTCGGCGGGCTGCCGCTTTACAGCGCAGTAAAAAAAATCACGAGCCAACTCCAGTTATTCCAGGCTTATTGGCAAAAACAATTCGGCGAAAACTTTTCCCGCAATATCGTGCTTTACGGCGGCTTGGCCTTTTTCTCTATTTTTGCCACGGCCCAAAATATTAAAGCCCGCGAGTTGCGGCCCGAGGATATCGGCCGCAACTCCAGTTTATTTGTTTTGCTGGCCAGCCAAAGCGATTACGAATTGGTGCAAGAAGAAGCCTTGGCCACAGACGGAAATGTGCCGGCGCGCGCTAGTCGCCCGGACGATAGCGGCCTGGCATCCGTCGGCGTGCAAGACCGCGGCGAATCCCTTGGCTATGCCGGCGAAACCGCCCTGCCGCCGCTTCTTTCCGAAAGCGGCGACGCTTTGATAAGACCAGATCTGACCGGCACCGAAATTACGCCCGAGCTGCGCTCTTCCATTATTTCTTACACTGTGGCCGAGGGAGATACTATTTCCGAAATTGCCGACAAATTCAACGTCAGCACCAACACTATTCTCTGGGAGAATAATCTCGGGGCGCGCGACTTTATAAAACCGGGCCAGACGCTGCAAATTCTGCCGGTCACCGGTTTAACTTATACCATAAAACGGGGTGATACTTTGCCGGCAATCGCCGCCCGTTATCGCGCCAAAGACGAAGACATTGCGGAAGTCAATAAACTGGCCGATGCTTCTGGTTTGAAAATCGGCGCCAAAATAATTATTCCCGATGGCATTCCGCCGGCCGCGCCGAGCCAGGCCATAGCCAGAACACCCAGCCGCGCTTCGATTGGCGATATCTTTAAACCGGCCGCGCCGGCCACTGGCCGCTTTAATTGGCCAACAATCTCCCGCCGCATCAGCCAGTATTTCCGCGGCTGGCGCCATACCGGGTTGGATATTCCAGCGCCAACCGGACAGCCGGTTTACGCTGCTGAAAGCGGAGTGGTTATTACTTCAGGCTGGAGCAGCGGCGGCTATGGTTACTATATTATTATCGACCATGGCGACGGCGTGCAAACTCTCTATGGCCACAACAGCCACCTCTCGGTAGAACGTGGCGACCGCGTAACCAAAGGACAGGTAATCGGCAGTGTCGGGTCCACCGGCCGCTCCACCGGCCCGCACATCCACTTCGAAGTGCGCATCGACGGCAACCGCGTCAATCCGCTGCAATATTTATAAAACAAATAATCCCCTCTCCCTTAACCTCACCCTAACCCTCTCCTTAGTAAAGGAGAGGGGACTTTTGAAAAAATTTTACTCCACCTTGGGCCGGTACTGCAACGCCTCGGCAATGTGAGCCGGGCGAATCTCGTCGTCTTGAGCCAAGTCCGCGATGGTGCGGCTGATTTTTAAAATGCGGTGGAACGAACGGGCCGAAAGATGCAGGCTGTCCACGGCGCGGCGGACCAGCTCGCTGCCCTGGGCATCGAGCTGGCAAAGTTCGCGCACCAGAGGCGCCGTCATTTCGCTGTTGGTAAAAAGGTTATATGGAGCCAGCCGCTTTGACTGCCGCGCGCGCGCCAACTCAATGCGCTGTCTGATATCGCTGGAGCACTCAGCCGACCCGGCCGCGGCCAATTTTTCAAAAGGCAATCTGGGCACTTCCACGTGCAAGTCAATCCGGTCCAAGATGGGGCCGGAAATTTTTTGCCGGTATTTTATAATCTGCATCTGGCTGCAAACGCACTCCCGGTCCGGGTCGCCCAAAAAACCGCAGGGACAAGGATTCTGGGAAGCCACCAGCATAAAGCGCGCCGGAAAAGTCAGGCTGCCCTGGGCGCGCGAAACCGTGACCACTCCGTCCTCCAGAGGCTGGCGCAAATTCTCCAGCACTTGGCGCGAAAACTCCGGAAACTCATCCAAAAATAAAACCCCACGGTGCGCCAGGCTGATTTCGCCGGGCCGCGGAAAAGCCCCGCCCCCGACCAAGGCCACGCCCGAGGAAGTATGGTGCGGGGCGCGGAACGGCCGGCGCTTCAATAACGGCTCCTGCGCCGAGAGCCGGCCGGCAATGCTGTAAATCTTGGTAATCTCCAGCTGTTCTTCCAAAGTCAGAGCCGGCAGAACCGAAGGCAAAGCGCGGGAGAGCAGAGTTTTGCCGCTGCCCGGCGGGCCGGACATGAGAATATTATGCGCCCCGGCCGCCGCAATCTCCAAAGCGCGCTTGGCATGCTCCTGTCCGCTGATGTCAGCCATGTCGATGGCAGTGATTATATCTTCTTCTTGCAGCTCGGTTACGGGCTGAGGCGTTATAACTTCCCAACCGCGCAAATGGCTGGCCAGCTGGGATAATGATTCCACGGGCACAACTTCAATATCGCTGATAACCGCTGCTTCGGCCGCGTTGGCAACAGGCACAAACACCCTCTTAAAACCGTTCGCCCGCGCCCAGATGGTAATCGGTAAAATGCCCTTGGTGGGACGCAGCCGGCCGTCGAGCGACATTTCACCCACGAACAAAGCTGATTCATCTAATTGCGGCAGCTGGTCTGAAGCCTTTAAGATGCCCAAAGCAATGGGCAGATCATAAGCCGCGCCTTCTTTTTTTAAATCAGCCGGCGCCAAGTTAACCACAATCCGCCGGCCGCCCGGATACTCAAAACCGGAATTTTTAATGGCCGCCGGCAGCCGCTGGCGCGACTCGTCAACCGCCTTGTCCGGCAAACCGACCATAATAAAAAGCGGGAAGCCCGCTGAAACATCCACTTCAATAGTTACTTCTTCGCCGTCCAATCCAACCACGGCGCAGGAGCGCAGTTTGGCAAGCATAATTTTATTTATTTTTTTTCGTATTCGATGCTAAAAACAAAACGCCGATTATTATTAAAATGTCGGCCAGATTAATCACTCCGCCGCCTGGTACCAGAAAGTAATCAACCACCCCGTGCCGGAAAATCCGGTCGATAAAGTTGGAGAGAGCGCCGCTGCCAATCAACCAAATCGGCCAAAGCTCCGGCTGGGCGCGGGCGCGCCGGAAATAAATGAAAACCCCCAGAGCAAAGAGTAAAATGCTGAAAATAATAACTACGTTGTTGGGTATCGGCCAGCTCCAGGCGAATTGATTATTGATATAAGTGGTCAAACCAAAACCAGCGCCCCAACTCTTGGTTGCGCCGCCGGGCGGCAAAACAGAAACAGCCGCCCATTTTGCCAATTGGTCGGCCAATAAGCCAACAAAGGCGGCTGTAATATACCACCTTTGCTTTGACATACTAAATATCGGTTTCCGCGGCCGGGAAAACCTCCAGGCGCTTGCGGTTAATGGGCAAGCCGGTATTGATATCCAAGCCGTAAACGCCTTTGGCTATCCGGTCTAAAGCCCGCAGAACGCGTCCCAGCTCGTCTTCCTGCCCTTTTTCAATGGCAGTATTGGTTTCAAACTGGGCGTATTCGGCCGCGTTTGACTCCTCATCAGTGCCGTAATCCTGGTAAGTCGGGGCATAATCACCCTCGCCCGGGCCCACTTTTTTGCCGCTGCGCGTGAGTTCTGCCTCCAGCTTGGCTTTTTCGGCTTCCAGTTTCTGCTTCTGGCTGGAAATAAATTGTTTATCAAAATGAGTGTTTGTCATAATATCGCGTTTAACTACTAAAGTTTACCATATTGACCCGTAAATAAAAGAAAGGGAGCAGTGTACGCTCCTATATGATGATATATGTGAGCAGCTGCTCCCTCGATACTGCTTGATGCAGCTACTCAACGCGAGCTTCTAGCCACTGGATAATAATGGATAAAAGCTCGCGTTGGGCAACAATATGTCAACAAACAGCCTTTTTTTGTGCACCATTCCGACTTATGATGCTTACACCCCTACCTTCTGAGTGGCCACGAGCCTCTCATTTATTTTGAGAGCCTTGTCGCCGAGCGTTGGTTTTTGTTTCCCTTCCAGACACGTATATTTTATTTTATTTTTATTTTTTACCAGAGGTCGGTGCTTCTGGCTTAGTAGAGAGTAGAGGCAGGCTTCTTCAAGCAAACGCTTCAGGTGAAAAGATGATCGCCCAAGCATTTTTCCTTAAACAGGTCTGCCCCGGTGCATGAGTTTTAAAAGTACTAAGGTCTTTTTGTTTATTTTTACTTTTTTGTTTATTGATACTTTGTTATTCTAGCACACCTAAACCAAAAAGTCAATCCAATCTTAACTTAAAACTGTACACAGCCAGCCAGGCGACCGTCAACTGTGGCGGCCAAAGTCAGTTTGCTTATGATTTGATTAAAAAGCGTTTCTGAACTAATGAAAGCCGGCGCAAAGACAAGGCGCAAATCCGGTTTAAAAGGCAAACTGCACCCAGCTGAGCGCGCTGGGGCGTCCTCAGACTCTAAAGCTTGGCTGATTAAAGATAATGAACTGGCGAGGAAATATCCTTTGGCGGGAATAAAACCGATAAAATAGCCGGCTTCTTCGCCTTGGCCCCTTAAAGAATAAAAGGAATACTGCTGGCCATTGGAAGTCCATTCAAGCGGCTGCCATTCCAGTCCCTCGCGCGTGGCGCGCAGTTCAACCATGGCGGTGCCGTCGCTTAGTTTATGCTCCTTGGCCTGGGGATGGGAGACGGCAAACAAGGCAGAGGCGAATTTCTGCAAATATTCCAATAATTCATTATCTATCTCGCTCTGGCTCCCTTTAATCCGGAACAGCCACTCATTGCCTGATACTGGCTCCAGAATAACTTCTTGGCTGCCTATTTTATTAAAAACAGTCTCCAGGTCCAAATTATAAAACTCTTTTGTGATTTGGCTTAATTCGTTGATATTTTTTGTCAACTGATTAGGCTCGATCAACGCCAAACTCGACTGCCACTGGGCATAGGCTTGGCCGATATTGCGCCCCGTGACCGCGAACGGACTGTCAAAAGAAGGCGCAAAGGCGCTTACCTCATCCCAAATGAAACTTTTATCCGCACTCCCGAATTGCCAAACCAAGTTGTGATTAACATTTCTGGCTATCAACTTTAACGGGTATCCATTGCCAGGGGCAAAAAATTGGCCAAAGGACGCGTCAAGGCCGGCAAACGCCGTTTTATCTTTAATGAATGCCTGGACTATGCCGCGCTCAAATTTGGGCAATGCGCGCTTCTGGCCAAGATAACTTTCAAAATTCGGCTGATCAGAAATATAAAGATCGTTGTTTTTTATCAGCCAGCTTATTTTATTGGGGTTTTTTGTCAAATATTTCCACCATCCGCCAAAGTAAGTGGCCTGGTCCGAAGGCTGGGTTATCTCGCCCTGGTAAGTTTTGGTATCTTGGCTGTAAGAGCCCGCGCCGGCTTTGGTAAGAGCGAGCCATCCGTCTTTATCCTTGAGCCTGGCCTTTAAGATAATCGTCCCGTCATCAAGCCGGGCCATTTCTATCTTGTCTTTTAGAAGTAATGATATTTGTTTTTGCCAATCAACTCCCGGCCAGCTGATAAAATCCAACTTGGCGTATAAGCGGCTCAAGTTGCGGCTGGGCATAACGCTCGCGCGCCAAAAAAATACGCGGTCATACCAGCGCGTCTCTTCGGGTAAAGCCAGGGAAAAATAAAATGATGTCTCGCCAGGCAGCTGGTCGGCTAAGCCTGAAGCCGGCCGCAACACAAAAAACCAAACTGTTGCCGCGGCAACCGCAACAACCAGCGCAAAAACAATCCAGAGCCAGGCTCCCCTGCTTGCTTGAGGCCTTTCTATCTCCAAATTCTCACCCGGATTCAGGGCTGAAAGTACCTGTTCAAATTCTTTGTTCACTATCAAATCATTCTTTTTTTCTTTTTGCTTAGCCATGAGATTTTTGATGAGTAACCATTTTTTAGCCTCCTCCGTCTCCTACGAATTACGAATCGTTACGAATATACGAATTATTAAACAGGGGACGCGTGGTGTCATTCCCGCGAAAGCGGGAATCCAGAGTCTCACGCAGTTAACCCTGGATTCCCGATCAAGTCGGGAATGACAAACGAAGTTAACTATTGGGTAGTTTACCTTATCAAGTAAAATTAAAAAAGACCTGCCCGAATTAAACGAGCAGGTCTTTTTTTAAATATTTAACGTCTGGGACGGAAGCCGCCTGGCCGTTGCGGCCGGCCGTTGCTCCGGGAATGATGGTCATCATTGAAACGCCGCGGGCCGGCATCGTGATCAGGGCGCGCTCCCCGATCCACGCCCTGGACTTTCAAATTAATCCGGCCCATGGAATCAATCTCAGTTACTTCCACGGCTAAGGTATCGCCGATATTAACCACGTCTTCCACTCTCTCCACGCGCTCGTTGGCCAGATTGGATATATGCACCAATCCTTCTTGTCCGGGAACAACTTCCACAAAAGCGCCAAAGTCCATCAGCCGGGTTACTTTGCCCGAGAACTTTTCGCCGGCCTTAACTTCGTGAGTTAAGTTTTCAATCCACTCCACGGCCCGCTTGGCGCCGTCGGGATCTTCGGCGGTAATCATCACCAGGCCGTCGTCTTCAATATCAATAGCCACGCCGGTTTGAGCGATAATCTCATTAATCGTTTTGCCGCCCGAACCGATGACGGTCCTGATCTTGGAGGGGTCAATGCGCAAACTGATAATGCGCGGCGCGTACTGTGAAAGCTCTTTTGGAATTTTGATTACCGCTTCAATGGTATCCAGAATCTGGAGCCGGGCCGCGTGCGCGCGCGTTAAAGTCTCTTTAACTATAGCCAGCGACAAGCCATTGGTTTTAGTATCCATCTGAATGGCGGTAATGCCGTCTCTGGAGCCCGCGACTTTGAAATCCATGCCACCGGGTCCGTCTTCCAAATCCTGCAAATCGGTTAGAACCTTGTATTTGCCCGAAGTATCGGAAGCCAAGCCCATGGCAATGCCGGCCACGTTCTTTTTAATCGGCACGCCGGCATCAAGCAAAGCGATGGTTGAGCCGCAGACCGAGCCCATTGAAGATGAACCATTGGAACCCAGCACCTCTGAAACCACGCGGATAGTGTAAGGAAAATCCTCTTTGGAAGGCAGCATGGGAAGAAGGGCCTTCTCCGCCAGCGCGCCATGGCCGATTTCACGCCTACCCGGACCGCGCAATGGGCCGGTTTCACCAACCGAGAACGGCGGAAAATTATAATGGTGCATGTAGCGCTTCTTGGTATCATCCTCTTCCATGGTATCCAAAGTCTGCTCAGCTCCTGGAGAATCCAAAGTTATCACCGAAAGAATCTGCGTCTCGCCGCGTTGGAACAAGCCGGAACCATGGGTGCGTGAGAGCAGGCCATTCTCCACTTTGAGCGGCCGGATTTCGTCCAAAGCGCGGCCGTCAACCCGCTTGTCTTTTTCCAGAATAGCCATTACCACGGCCTGCTCAATTAAAATTTCGCCCAAAGCCACGGCGTCCTTGCGTTTGTCTTTGCCAACCTGCAGTTCTTTCAAATGTTCGTCCAACTGGGCTAAGAGCTCGTGGACCGCGTGCTTGCGGGATGATTTTGTTTCCCGGTTCGCGCCGAACAAGGTTTCTTCCACGCGCTCACTGATGAAATTAGCCGCCTCTTTCTTGTAATCGATATTGGATTTGTCGTCCGCCTCCGCAACTACGGCTTTTGGCTCCTCTTTTTTGGCTTGGCCCAGTTCTGACTGCATCTTTTTGAACAGTTCCAAAAGCGGAGACATCTCTTTAAGAGCGCGCTCAATGGCCTCATAAGCTATCTCTTCATTAGCTTCGCGGCCGTCTGCCTCCAGCATAACCGTTTTGTCGGTTGTGCCGGCCACCATCACGTTGATCAAAGATTTGCTGCGGGTGGCGTAATCAGGATTTATCACCCAATTGCCGTCTGCTTGCGCGATTCTGATGCCGGCAATCGGACCTTGCCATGGCACGTTGGAAATGGACAGAGCGGCCACGGCCGCGTTCAAACCAACCACGTCCGGGTCATTGGCTTTATCAAAAGACAGCACGGTTAAAATAACCTGCACGTCATTCTTCAGCCACTTGGGGAAAAGCGGGCGGATGGCGCGGTCAACCAACCGGGCCGAAAGGATGGCTTCATCGGTCGGCCGGCCTTCCAGCTTGATGAAGCGCGAACCCTTGATTTTTCCGGCCGCGTAAAGCTTTTCCTCGTAATCAACCATGAGCGGAAAATAGCCCAAATCTTCGCGCACTGATTCGGACATAACCACGGTCGCCAAGACTTCGGTGCCGCCCAAGCGGACCAGCACTGAACCGTTTGCCTGCTGGGCAAGTTTGCCGGTGGCAAAAGTAAACTCTTGCCCGCCAACCGACACTTTGTATGTTTTTTCCATACTTAAAACTCCTTTTCGTAAAAGGCCGGCGCAGGGAGTTTATTTGCTCTGGCTTCATTCCCTGACAAAGCTAGGACAAATAAACCCTCGCAAAGCGCCTTTGCCTTTCTTTAATAATTACTTCTTAATTAAAAATTTACGATCCACCCCTAAATCGGTAAAACTGTCAGCTTCCTCTTTGAGCACCCCGGAAGCCGTTTTGCTGAAAGCCATCACTTCCACCAAACAGCCTTCGCTGTATTTTAGATATGAAACCAAAGACAGAAAATCTCCGTCGCCGGACACCAGGATAATAACATCCAGCTTGCGCGCCATGCGGATGGCATCCATGCAAATACCCACGTCCCAATCGCCTTTCTTGGTGCCCCCAAGGAACACCTGCAAATCGCGCGTTTTGATCTCGAACCCGATTTTGTCCAAAGCCGTAAAAAAATTATCATCTTCCGACTGCGGCCCTTTAACCACATAGGCAATGGCCCGCACCAGCTGCCGGCCGCCGACCGCTTCTTCCAGCACTTTGGCAAAATTAACTTTGGCTTCGTACAAGTTTTTGGCGGAGTAATACATGTTCTGCACATCCACGAATACCCCGACTCTTTGATCTTTGTATCTTTTCATAATCTTTCGCCCCTAACTCTACCCTTTTTATCCCTAAAAGTCAACCCGGCTTAAGATTTTTTACGTTTTTGATATTCGGCTGATTTGCGCCAATCCGCGGCCCGGACAGAAGGATGGACCAAGCCCTTTCCCCCAATAAGCGTCCGCGCTAATTCGTCAAAATTATAACCGCCGTAAATATAGGCTTTGATCAAGCTTTGATTAAGCCGGGCCGGAACTTTTTTCGCGCCCAGTTTTTTGATCAGCGCTTTGCGCAAATCATTGGCCAGGGCCGCTTCCAGTTTCAAATTCGCCATGCGGGGCCGGCCGTAAGCATAGCTCTTGGCCGATGATGCTTTTGGCTTGGCCGGGACAACAGGAGCGACTGGTTTGGCGGTTTGGGCCGGAGCCGGGGTTTGAGCCGAAGTCTGGCTGGTGCTCTTTTCGGTGAAAGACGTGGCGCTTGCCTCGCTTGAGGCATCATATTCATAATTACTCTTGTCAACCAAGCGGACAAAATAATAATAACGCTTGCCCGAGGCAACGGTCTTATCCAAATAGGAACTGCCATAGACTTTATCGGCTATCATAGACGCGGAGTCGGAGCCGGTTTCCCGACGATAAAGACGGCTGTAAACAATGTCGGAGTTATTGGCCGGTTTCCAGCGAAGTTGAATCTCTCCCCGATTAAGCGTGCCTTCGGCCACCAGCTCGGTAACCTTGTACTGCGTCTTGGTGCTGCTCGAGGTGCCAATAGTCACTACCCGGGCTGAGTCGCTGGCCGCTGATGTATTACCGGCTCCGTCTTTGGCGATTACCCGGTAATAAAGAGTCTGGTTGGGATTCAAAGCTGATTCATTTAAAGAAGTGCCGGTTGTTTCTATAACCTGCGAGCCTAAGTCGCCCGCACTGCCGGAGCGGTAAACAAAATAGCGGAGCCCTTGTTCATTGCGCGGCACGGTCCAGGAAATCGAAACCTTGCCGCCTTCGGAAGCGGAGGCGTAAACAGTGGGTTTTTCCGGCGCGGTGGCGTCGCTGGAGATGCCAATAACCGTGGCGCTGGGCTCGGACGCCTGGCCATTGGCGTAAACAGACGCCACTCGATAGTAATAATAAGTATTATTGGTGGCGCCGGTATCAAAATACTCGGTGCCTTCATAACTCGAGATAACAGAACTGCCCAGGCTGCTGTCGGTAGTGGAGCGATAAACAGTAAATTTTAAAATCATGCCCGCGGCCGGGCGATCCCAGCTGACTTTGATTTCGCCTCCTTTTTTAGTATCGCTGGCCCGCACATTTATCGGGGGCGGCACAATCGGCTTAACCGAAACTTGGGCCGAGAGCGGAGATTCAACGCCGGACAACATCGCCACCAGGCGGTAATAATACGTGCTGTTAAAAACCAAGTCATTATCAGTATACGCGAGCTCGCTTAAAAATGAAGCAATCGCGCTGCCGGTTGAACCGCTCGACTGCGAGCGGTAAATTCTATAAGACACGCCGGGCGTGGCCGAAGCTTGCCAAGTTATTCTGGCCGCTTGGGCGCCCTCAATCGCCGCGGCCTGAACATTGCTTGGCGAGGCGGGCGTTTCTTGGGCGCGCAATAACTGCGGATACGCACCGAATAAAAGGGTAATAATTAAGAAATATCTGATAAACATAGCCTAACTGATATTATACCAAAAATCGGCAGCCTTAGGCTACCGATTTTTAAGCTTCAACTTATATTTCCGGTTCAGGCGTTACTTCTTCTTCAACCGCTTCCTCGGCCTCAAACACTCCCATATCCTCCAGAGGCATCATAGTGTGGTCGGCCCGGCGCTTTATCTTGAGCTGTTTGATGATTTTCTCGTAGCTCTCGCCGTCTTCGCGCTGCAGATAATGGAGCAGCTTGCGCCGCTGCGACACTTTTTTTATCAAGCCCCGGCGGGAAGAAAAATCTTTCTTGTGGAGCTTTAAGTGCTCAGTCAACTCTTTAATCTCGGCCGTCAGAATGGCAACCTGCACTTCCGGCGAACCGGTATCCTTGGCGTGGGTTTTAAACTTCGCGATAATGCGGTCTTTTTGCTTCTTGTCGAGCATAGTATCTCTCCTTAAGGCACTGCCGAGTAAAGCCTTGCTCATTGGCTTAACCCAGTCAATGTCAATTAATAATGACGGTAGATTACATTAAAACACTTTAATTGTCAATTGATGATAAGTGTCGTAGAATAAAATAACTACGGATTACTAATCAATACGGATATACGGATATTATTCCATAAGCATTCGCGTCTCAACAGATAATATTTATTACTATCCGTATATCCGTAAAAATCCGTAATCCGTAGTTAGTTATTAATAAGCCCATGTCAAAACTATCATCACTCATTACTGATTTCATAGAACATCTGGAAATAGAAAAAGGCCGGGCCGAAGCCACCATACGGAACTATGATTTTTATTTGCGCCGGCTGGCTGCTTTTACTCATGATTTGGCTCCGGAAAAGATTACGGCTGATGTGATTAGAAAATACCGCCTTTACTTAAACCGCTATTCTGATCCGCGCTCCGGACAGCAGCTCTCGGCCCGAACGCAGAATTATCATCTAATCGCCGTGCGCTCCTTTTTAAAATATCTGGCCAAGCGCGACATTGCCTCTTTGGCGGCGGAAAAAATCGAGCTGGCCCGCGAGCCGATGCGCGAAGTTGATTTTTTGGAAAGCGATGATGTTGAGCGCCTACTCTCATCGCCGCTCCAGGCGCCTGGCAGCGATTTAACCAAACTGCGCGACCAGGCTATTTTGGAAACCTTGTTCTCGACCGGATTGCGCGTTGGAGAACTTGCTAAACTTAGGCGGGATAATATCAATCTCAAACGGGATGAATTTACCATCCGCGGCAAGGGCGGCAAGCTGCGCGTGGTTTTTCTTTCCGACACCGCCAAACAAGCTATTAAAAACTACCTTGATAAAAGACAAGATGTTGAGCCGGCCTTGTTTGTGCCCCATGACCGCGCGGGCAAGACTAAAGTCCGCCAGCAAAAAAAAGAAGCCAATTTGACGCCCCGCTCGATCCAGCGATTGGTGAGTAAATACGCCCGAGCCGCGGGCCTTACCAAAGAAATAACTCCCCACACCCTGCGCCATTCTTTTGCCACTGATCTTCTCCGCAATGGCGCGGACATCAGGTCGGTGCAAACCATGCTCGGCCATGCCTCAATCACCACCACCCAGATTTACACCCATATCACCAACCGCCAACTGAAAGACGTGCACAAAGCCTTTCACGGCAAAAGCAGAACACATTGACCAAATAAGATATTTTGTGTTAAATTGTAGTGCGTCCTCGGGTCCCCGTAGTTCAATGGATAGAACACTAGCCTTCTAAGCTGGATATGCAGGTCCGATTCCTGCCGGGGACACCAGCCTTCGCTAAAGCTACGGCTGGCAAGCCAAAAAAGATTAACAACGCAATGTCTGATGCGGGGCGGCCATAGTTCAATGGTAGAACATCGGGTTGTGGTCCCGAATACGAGGGTTCAATTCCCTCTGGCCGCCCCAGATTAGAGATTGCAAAGATTACAAAAACCCGCCGATGAGGCGGGTTGTTGTTTACCGGAAGATGTTAAAAATACTCTTCCAGCCCGTATATTTTGTAGGTTCTTCGTCTTTGCCCCAGTCTTCCATAACCTTACGGTCTGACTCAAAGCGAGTCTCGTAAGAATTATTGAAAGTCGGGGTAAAACGAGTGTAATTTTTTAGGATAACCACGGCCTGGGCCTGGGGGGCAACGAGCAAGGAAATGACGAATACAGCAGCGAAAAAAGCAGAAAAAATGCTTGTTTTCATAGTATTTATCCCTCCTAAATTAAGGTTCTATCTTACACCTTCCAGGCCAAAAAGTCAACCCAAAGTCAGAACCGCAGATAAGCCACAGATGATCGCAGATTAACACAGATATTATCTGCGCCATCTGTGAAATCTGCGAAAATCTGTGGTTCTGACATTTATCTGGCGTATTCAATGACTCTGGTTTCGCGGATAACAGTAACTTTAATCTCCCCGGGATATTTCAATTCGGCTTCGATTTTGGAGGCCACGTTGCGGGCCAGTTCATGCGAGGCGTAATCATCAATCCTGGATGGTTCCACAAAAACTCGTATCTCGCGGCCAGCCTGGATGGCGTAAGCTTTTTCCACGCCTTCAAAATTCTTGGCCAGCTCTTCCAACTCGGTCAAGCGCTGCAAGTAATGTTCGTAGCTGTCTTTGCGGGCCCCGGGCCGGGCGCCGGAAAGCGCGTCAGCCACTTTAACGATGACTGCTTCCAAAATCTCAGGATGGTCTTCGTGATGAGTTAAGGCGATTTTGCCCACGTCCTCGGACAAACCGAATTTCTTGCAGATGTCAAAGCCGATTTGCGGATGGCCGCCTTCGATTTCATGGTCCACGGCCTTGCCGATATCATGAAGCAGCCCGCCCTTGCGCGCCAGTTCCAGATTCGCGCCCAGATCTTCGGCTAAAAGCACGGCGATGTGCGAGACTTCCACCGAGTGCTGGAGCACGTTCTGGCCGTAGCTGGTGCGGTATTTTAACCGGCCCAGAATCTGAACCAGCTTGGGATGCAACCCGGCTACGCCGGCCGCATAAGCCGCTTCTTCGCCGGCTTTTTTCATGTCCAAAGCGATTTCGCGCTTGGCCTGTTCCACCGCCTCTTCAATCCGGCCCGGATGGATGCGGCCGTCAATCATTAATTTCTCCAGCGCCTTTTTGGCCAGATGGCGGCGGATGGGCGAAAAGCCGGAAATCAAAATGGTTTCCGGAGTTTCGTCAATAATAATTTCCACCCCGGTCAGCTGTTCAATGGTTTTAATATTGCGGCCTTCTTTGCCGATAATACGGCCTTTCATTTCGTCCGAAGGCAGAGCCAGGTTAGTGGTGGTGGTCTCCACCGCGTGAGAAGAAGCGCAGCGCTCCATGGCCTGGGAAAGCAGTTGACGCGCTTTCTCGTCCCATTCCTCGGCGCCAACGTCATCCATCTTGCGCAGCCGCGCCAGCAAATCATCTTTGGAGCGGAGCTCAATATTGTCGAGCAGAACTTTTTTGGCCTCATCCTGGGTGAGCTCGGCGATCTTTTCCAGCTTGGCCATTTGCTGTTCTTTAATCTGTTGAATCTCCTGCTTGGATTGCTCCAGGCGCGTGTTTTTTTCAGCAATCTCGGATTGCTTATTTTCCAAATCCAGGAGTTTTTGGTCGAACAGGCTTTCACGCTTTTCCAAGCGCGTCTGGGCGTGGGCCAGATCTTTACGCCTGATCTCTTCGGCCTGCTTGGCTTCTTCAATAATGGCCAAAGCGCGGTCTTTGGCGTTTAACAAGACTTCTTTCTCTTTAGCCTTGGCTTCGTTGACGAGCTGCTCAGCCCGCATTTCCGCCGAAGACACTGATTTGGCCGCCACTAATTTGCGGATATAGTAGCCAACCAGAAAACCCGCCGCGAGCGACGTGGCGAGTTTAAGCAAAAATATAAATGTCGTGGACATACCCTACCTCTCAAAAGCAGCGACCTTTCGAAGCGAGGTTGGCACTGACGAAAACGCGCAAGATAACAAGATTAAGCCCTGTGGCTCATCTTACCTAAATTTGTGGTTTCTAAGATAAAGGTGAGAAAAACTTGCATCTTTTAACTCTAATTAACCGCGTTCTTGGAGTCGAATGAATAACATCCTTTTATCGACTGTCAGCACTTTTAAACACTAAATCTCTAAAGGTAAACTGCGTTTTAGTTAATTAAGCACCTGCAGTTTAACACAAAAAAAGGGCCTTGGCAAGGCCCTTTTGCAGCCTGATTTTACTGAATTATCTTATCAATCAGTCCGTACTCCAACGCCTCTTGGGCGGACATATAGAAGTCGCGGTCCGAGTCTTTCTCAATCTTGGCCACATCCTGGAGCGTATGCTTGGCCAGGATTTCATTCAAACGGGCGTGGAGCTTTAAGATGTGCTCGGCCCTAATCTTGATATCCGAAGCTTGGCCCTCGGCTCCGCCCATTACTTGGTGCAGCATCACCTCGCTGTTCGGGAGCGCGAAACGTTTGCCCTTGGCTCCGGCAGAGAGAAGCGTGGCGGCCATGGAAGCGGCCATGCCCACGCAAATCGTGGACACATCGGCTTTGACATACTGCATGGTGTCGTAAATCGCCAAGCCGGATGTAACCAGTCCGCCCGGGGAGTTGATGTAAAGCTTGATATCTTTATCTTGGGCCTCGCTGTCCAAAAACAATAACTGGGCGATAACCGTATTAGCCACGCCATCGTCAATCGGCGAGCCGAGAAAAATTATCCGCTCTTTCAAGAGCCGGGAATAAATATCATAAGCGCGTTCGCCGAGGCGCGATTTTTCTATCACTGTAGGAATTAAATGAAAATTTTGTGGTTCGTTGTTCATAGTATTAAAATTATTTTCGTCATTCTGAGCGAAGCGAAGAATCTCATTAGTAATCCACGGGATCCTTCACTTCGTTCAGGATGACGTGTCTATCATTCCACTATTTTCCAGCCTTTCTCTGTTTCGACAACCCGGCCTTTGACGGTGAAGCCGGCGGCTTTCATGTGCCCGCCGCCACCCAGGAGTTTAGCAACTTTGGAAACATCAATCAATTCATTGGTGGTGCGCAAACTGCCTTTAACCGTGCCGTCCGGAAGCTCGCGCAAGACCATGGACATTTTAACGTCCGAGAGGTGGTTTAGTAGACTGGCTATGCCCTCGGCGTCATCGGCCTTGGCCTGGCATTCCTCAATGTCGGTCTGGCGCAAAACAGTTACCGCGATCCCTTTTTCGCGGTCGAGCCGCAGCCTTTCCATGGCCTTGCCCCAAAGCTTTAAGGAAGCAATGGATTTGTTCTGTAAAGTATTGGCCGTGATTTCCTTAAAATTCGCTCCCAGCCGCAGCAGCTCAGAGGCCATGGCGAGCGATTCCGGCGTGGTGCCCAGATTAGAAAACCCGTCAGTGTCGCTATAAATGCCGGTTAAAAGCGTGGTGGCCAAGGCTTTATCAACCGACAAACGTGAGAACTTAAAATAATTAAAAATTATTTCGGAAGTGGAAGAGGCCGCGCTCTCCACTATATTAACCTCGCCGTAAAGCGGATTGGAAATATGATGGTCCACCACGGCCAGCCGCTTGCCAACAAACTCCTCAGCCGGCAAGCCAACCATGCTTAAATCGCCGCAATCGACTATTAAAACCGCCTTAACCTGCCGCCAAAAATCATCCGGCTGGCTCTTGATTTTCTCGGCCCCGGAGAGGAAAGTTAAATAGCCCGGCAAGGCGTCAAAGCAATATAAAGAAATATTTTTGCCCGCTCTGGACAAGAGAGCGCCCAAAGCCAAAAGCGCGCCAATGGCGTCCCCGTCCGGCCGGCGGTGGGTGACTACGGCCAATTGCTCGTTGGCATCGATAAATTGCTGGAGTTTAAGAAAGGTTTCATTCATAGTGAACCGAGGAGCTTATCATAAAAAAGAGCGAGGGTCAAACCTCTGTCTCCGGCTTTTGAATCTTGTCCAATAAAGACTCCAGATATTGGGCGCGCATCTCGGTTTGGTCGAGCGAGAAGCTTATTTTGGGCGAAAATTTCATGGTCAGTTGGCCTGCCAAGGCCTGTTGGACAGTAAGACGATTTTTATTCAAAAATTTCAAAACCGGCTCGGCCTCTGTTTCCGGCATAATGCTGACCAGGATTCTGGCGAACTTTAAATCTGGGCCCACCACTACTTTAGTTACCCCGACTATCACGCCCGCGGGCAGCTCTAATTCGCGGCGGATTATATTGGCCACGTCTTTTTGTATCAACGCGCTGACTTGTTGCAACCTATGCGACATGGCGCTCTTCTTCTAAGAAACAAGCCAAGACATCGCCCTCTTTTATGCCGCGCACGCCCGAAACCTTGAACCCGCACTCCACGCCTTCTTTGGCTTCATCAACGCTCTGGCGGTTCTGCTGAATCTCGACAATTTTGCCTTCATCAATCGGCTCGCCGGCGCGCAGCAGGCGGAATTTGGCTGTCTTGGTAATTTTGGCCTTGTTAACCCGGCCGCCGATAATCGATTCAGCCCGGCTGTCTTTAAACACTTTCAAGACAGCCAGTTCGCCTTGCGGCACTTCCACGATAATGGTTTTAATCAAGGCCTTGACATGGGCCTCAACATCGGAGAGGAGCTCATAAATAATCTTGAAAATTTTAATCTCAACTTTGGAGCGGTAGCTTATCTTGCGCGCTTCGGCCGACAGAGAAACGTTAAAACCGTACACTACCGCGCCAGCCGGTTCGGCCAGAGCGATATCGGCCTCGGTAATATTACCCAGCCCTTGCTTAAATATCTCAATGCGCACGTTCTCGCGCTCCAGTTTTTTGAGGGCCGGCAATAAGGCCTCCAAGGAACCCAAAACATCAGCCTTGATGATAATCGTGAACTTGCTGATATTATCCGAAATCGCCGTTTCTTCGTTGCCGCCTTTTTGTTCAACCGTTGCCTCGGCCACGTCGCCAAAGCGGTAATTCTTTTTTATCTGCTTGCGCAAAGAGCGCGTGGTCTCAGCCACCCGCAGAATATCACCCACGGCCGGCGCGCTTTTTAAACCCAAAATCTTAACCGGAGTGGATGGTGTGGCCGCCGGGGTATTGGCGCCGCGCCAGTCTTTCAAAGCTTTGATCTTGCCAAAAGTATCGCCAATCACCACTTCGTCCGAAACATGCAAAGTGCCGGCTGTTACCAGCACCGTGGCCACCGGGCCTTCGCCGCGGTCGATATGCGACTCAATGATAACGCCCAAAGCGTCGCGATCGGGATTGGCGCTGAATTTTTCCATGTCAGCCACCAGCAAAACCATATCCAAAAGCTCGGGGATATGTTCCCGCTGTTTAGCCGAAACCGGGACGCAGATTGTTTTTCCGCCCCAGTCTTCGGGCACCATATTCACTTCCGAGAGCTCTTTTTTAACTTTGTCGATGTCGGCGCCGGGCTTGTCAGTTTTATTGATAGCCACCACGAACGGCAAATTTTCTTTTTGAATGACATTGATTGATTCCAAAGTCTGGGGCTTTAAGCCGTCATCAGCCGCCACCACCAGAATGGCCACGTCCGCCACCTGTCCGCCTCTGGCGCGCATGGCTTTAAAAGCTTCGTGGCCCGGGGTGTCCAGAAAAGTGATGATGCGCCCTTTTTCTTCGATTTGATAAGCGCCGATATGCTGGGTAATGCCGCCAGCTTCTCCGGCCACCACGTTAGTGGAGCGGATGGCGTCGAGCAGCGTGGTTTTGCCGTGATCAACATGGCCCATGACCACCACTACCGGAGGCCGGGGTTTGGCTTCTTTATCAGCCGCGATTTCCTGTTTTAACTGGCGCAGCTCATTCTGGCTCTCTTCGGTTCCGGTCAGTTCAACCGGCGCGCTGCGGGTGACTTTAAAACCATAATCCTCCGCCACCAGCGTGGCGGTGTCAAAATCAATCTGCTGGTTTAAAGAAGCCATGATGCCGTTCTTCATCAAATAGCCGATCAGATGCGACACGTCCTGGCCTAATTTTTCCGCCAATTGATTAACAGTGATTTTATCGCCCATGCTAATCTCGCGCGTCAATGTCTGGCGCCTGTCTACGGCCTCGGCTCGTTCCTGCTGGACCTGCATTTTGGTCACAATCCTCTCTTTGCGCTGGAACTGGCTCCAGGCCTGCCGAATGCGCTCAGCCACCTGGTTGTCGACTTTGATGGCGCGGCTGCCAATAGCAAATCCGAGCTCCGGAAGTTTATTCAAGAGCTCTTCACGCGTTGTTTTAAGTTGTCGGGCCAGTTCTGATACATTCATAACTACAAAAGTATATAAGAAAAATGGCCTAAAGTCAACCGATTATTGCCAGCCGGACGGATATTTCCGTAATTCCCGGCGACAGCGTTTATAATCAGGAATAGTCCGCGCCACCAGATTCCAAAACCGGGCTGAATGGTTTAATTCTTGCAAATGGCACAATTCGTGCGCCACAATATAATCCGCCAAATCACGGGGCAACAATATGATTTGATAATTGAAATTTAAATTTTTCAGGCGCGAACAGCTCCCCCAGCGGTGTTTGTGAAATTTTATGGCCACCCGATTATATGAAAATTCATAAAATTGATTCCAATACTCTAACTTTTCCAAAACCAAAACCCGCGCTTTTGCCCGCGCTTCAAATTTTGTTAAGCCTAAATCCGCCAAAGATAAAGGCTTGGGCCGGGACCGGACCAAATCCAAAGTTTTAATTATCCACCCGGCTTTTTGGCGGATAAACTCTTCGGCCCGATTAACGCCGACAAAGCGCGGCACTGTCAGCACTATGCCGGCGTCACAACTGACGCTCAAGCGCACTTGACGAGCCCGGGAGCTGCGGCGGATGGTGTATTCAACTCTGGTGTTCCGTAAAATTATGCTTTTCTTCACCTTTGATGAGTTTTAATTTTTCTATTCTTGATAACGCCTTTATCTTACACTCGGCCTTGGTTGCCGCCGAACGGCTGCGGAATGGTTTGGCATAGACTAATTTAACCGGCCGGCGGGACCGGGTGTATTTGGCGCCTGTGGCGGATGAATTATGCTCCCTTATTCTTCGCTCAAGATTAACGGCAATGCCGGTATATAAAGTTTTATCCGCGCATTTAAGAATATAAAGATAGTACATAAATATTATTCCAGCAATAATCGCGCGACGCGCAAATCGTCGTAAGAATACTGGCCGCCCAGTTTTTCAAACACCAGCGACAGGCTCCGGGTGTCGAGCGAGCGAAAAGCGGCGTGGATTTTAGGCAACCCGGCCTTAAGAGACGGCGCCAGCAGGCGCGAGAGCTCATCTTGTTTAATACGGCCGCGGCTCGCGAGCCGTTCGATGTGGCCGAATATGGTTGATTCTTTCAGGGAGCGCGCCTCGGCAATCTGGGCCGGTGTTTTGCCCTCTCGCCAGAGCGATAGAGTGGCCAGGCGCGTGTCAATTTTCTCTTTTCTTCGGCGCTCCGGAGAGGCCGTAATCGTACCGCCGGCTGTGAGAATAAAATTATCTTGCCTGGCCTTGAGTTCCGCGGCCGTAATTTTATCCAAATCAGCCTCCGCGGATTCGGCGGCCAAACGAAACTTGGCATCTTGGGCTAATGCTTCCGGATGCACTTGAAAAGCCAAATTATTCCAGCCCAAAAGATGCAAGCCTGATAGCCGTCTGACGCGAGAGAGCGCCACATAACCCTGGCCAAATTCGAACACCGCGCTCAAATCCATAACCGCCGCGTCCAAGCTCATGCCCTGGCTCTTGTGCACGGTAATGGCCCAGGCCAAGCGCAAAGGCAGTTGCGTCAAACGGGCCCGGACTCTGCCATTCTCCTCCACTGTCCACTCCATGGGCTGGGCTAAAACATGCCGATTGGCGCGAGTTTTAATGATCGGGTAACTGCTTTCTTCATCAAAACCCGCCACCACCCCCACGGTGCCGTTCACAAAGCCTTGATTGGGACTATTTTTGGTGAACATGACGCTGGCGCCGATTTTCAATTGCAATATGGCCGGGGACAGGCAGCCTTTTTTAAGCGTCTCGACCAAGGCCGGCTTGCCTTGGCCTTGCATCTCAAACTCGCGCAATTCGCCGGGGAGCTTGGAGAGCATCGACTTATTGACCCGATCCACGTCCACATTGTGCGAATACAGTTTTGGCACATGTTCCGGCGCGGCTGATATATGAATTTTTCTCCCGGCGATGTGGCGGCCATGCTCGGCCTTGAATTCATTGCGCCGGATGGCCGAAAGCACGCTCAAAAAAATCTTGTCGTCCTGACGATATTGTTCCGAGAGATAACAAACCGCCGGCTCGGCTTTCTGCCACGCCGCTGACTGATAGGCGAACACCGCGCTCGCTCCCTCCAGTAAGGCGGTCTGGCCGCTGTTATCCCGCTTGACCACTGGCGGCAGTTGAAAAAAATCGCCCACAAAAATTACTTGCAAGCCGCCGAAAGGCTCAATATTTTTTTTGACGGCCCGGCACACGGCCTCCACCAGATTCAAAGTTCCGGGCAAAAGCATGGACACTTCGTCAATAATCAAAACCTTGGCCCCACCGACGCGCTTGAGGATATATGGATTGTCCGCGATGGCCGCGAGTTCGCTTTTGCTTAATTTATCTTTAATGCCAATGCCGCTCCAGGAATGGATAGTCAGCCCGCCCAAATGCGTGGCCGCGATGCCGGTGGAGGCGGTGATGGCCGGCTCAATCCCATGCTCGCGCAAATATTGCACATACTGGTTAACAGTATGCGTTTTGCCGCTGCCGGGTTCGCCGGTTAAAAAGACGTTAACCCCGGCTTTGAGGATAGAGAGGGCTTGGGATTGGGTCATGTTTCTTCCACCTCAATCAGCCGCTCTACTGTGCGTTTGGCCTCTTCTAATAATTCTTTGGCTTTCTTCCGCGCCGCGTGCGACTGGCGCACCAAGTCCGCGATTTTTTGTTGGGTTGCTAAAACATTTCTCACAAAAAACTTGTCTGATTATTATCTTCTCTTTTATCTACCTTTTTCTGCATTTTTTTATCAATTAAATTTTCAATTACCGTCTTACTTTGGTGTCGTTGGGAGCGCTTTGCCATAATTATGTTTTATTACTCAAAAAATCATTCTTCAAAATAATCTCTACAACCTCGCTCGAGACCCCGAATCGCTGTGAGACTGGAATAGCAAGATAAGAAATAAACATGTCGCTGTCTACTTTTAGCTCCTCTAATTTATTTCGTTTCTCGATTTGTTGCAGAATATTCTTGGTCTCGCGAAGTAGCGCATCGCGTGGAACAAGGAGGTAGCTTGAAAAAAAGTTCGCTTGAATCTCGAGTCGTCGGTATTGTTCCTCTGGAATCTCGTCAATTAACTTGTAAATATCCTCGAATTCTACAACACCAAACCCTGAATACAGATTTCTGTGTAATATATAATGGCCAACTTCGTGTCCGAATGAAAATCGCAATCTATTTTGCTGCCGCTCATCTTCAAACGAGCGTTTATCTACATACAAGGAACCCCAGTCAGAAGTAATTAACGCATCAGTATCACAGAGGCGCATCAGGTCTGGCACTGGAATAATATTTACCTTAAGTTTAACATCAATAATGTGTTCGATATCAACCGGAATAGAAGTATCCCGATATTTCTGCCTAAAGGCAGTTGCCCGTTTTTCTATTTCTATTTTGTCGATAAACGGGACTCTTATTTTTGAAAAGTCCATGTGATCTATACACTCCTAATTAACTCCACCAGCTGATCTATCTCCTCTTTCGTGGGCTTCTTATTGCGCAATGTTCGGAAAAACGCTGGCATGCATTTTATAGCATTTTCATTTGCGAATACATCGCTCGGGATTATACCTTGAGCCATATGCGCATGATCAACAAATTCATGGAATGACTTGCTTTTCTGCGTTAGGCCAAGTACCTTTGCCCATTTAGCGAGGGTTTTTGGGTCAGACGGCGGAGCGATACGGCCCCGCTCAACCTTGCTCCAGTTACTTGGGTCGTATCCGGTTAATTTGCACACCTCCCTTAAACTCAATTTTTTCTTAATTCGTAATTCCTTTAACGATTTACCAAATTGTTGTATTTGTTTATTCATATTTTTTATTTTTTTACATTTTCATTAATATAGTCATCAATCATAGGATTCTACATTTTCCTTTATTCCGACTGTTGTTTGATTTTATTTGATTGATTGACAAAGAACAAGGGTAAAGCAGGTGTGGTATAAATTTACCACACCTGCTGTGGTACGTCTATACCACATCTGTGGAAAAGTATGGACTGAATGGCTCATTTCCACCATTTGAGCCGTTTTATCTCCCCCAATAGCACCGCGGGCATTCCTAATATTCAGCCAAGCCGCTGCGATTGCCAAAACCCGACTAGACGATTATAATCAATCGATTAGCCAACACCGCACTTTCAACATCAAACAGGAGAAATACCATGCTGTCCTTTGACCCGTCTGATTGGACCGCCAGCGTAGTGAGCGCTCTTATCCAGATTCATAACTTCGTATTCGAATCTACCGTCGTTGACCGTCAGGACGAGGATGTCATCCTGGAATATGACAAAGGCGCGGTGATTGTTACCACTGACCGCGAACGGTGCGATTTGTTCAATCAGAGGTTCCATGAGAGCTTGGGATCTCCTGCGCAACCCACCGAAGAAGAGGTGGGGGCAATAATGGAACAATGCGAGGAATTACTGCTGGGCGAAGACTGGCCGCCAGACAACCCACCTGTACCCACGCTCGAAAAAGCCAGGGTCGCGATATACTTCCATGCCCAAGATGGAGTCGAGATGGAAGGCCGGCGAATTTTAGGCCTTTATCTGGTTGATCGAGAAGGCGTGGACCATTGGGCCGGAATATCGAGTCGCACGCACCCCTTTGACGACCAGCGCTGGACAGAAAGAATTGTCGCGGCCCAACTGCTTGGAATAACAATCGGGTATCTGATGGCCGAAGCCGGCACACCAGAATCAGATAATAAGACCAGCGACATATTACTGATTGAGTACACCTACTTGGTCGAAAGTAACCAGGATACGCTCCTGCCGCTCATCAAGGCCGTGGTGCTCAAGCCATGAGCCACCGCCACCACAAAACGACTCCTCTCCCCGGGAGCCGTTTTATTTAATTTTCGATTCCTCCCCTCCATAACATCCTATCCCAGCGGCACAACATCCGAAACCTCCGCCTGATCGGGATATTCGCGCCGGAGGCGCTCCACGTCAGTTGGCTCCATTTCCCAGCCAATGGCTCCAAGGTTTTCTTCAAGATGCGCAATGTTTGATGCTTTGGATAAAGTAACCACATTTGCCTGGCTAATGAGCCAGTTGATGGTAATCTGGGCCGGGGTTTTGTTATATTTGGCGCAAAGTTCATCAACTATTGGCACACCGCGGCTCGTCAGAACGCCTTTTGAAAGCGGCCGCCAGGCAATAAGCAGGGTATCATTCTTCTGATAATATTCCAGCAACCCTGAGCGCTCAGGTTCGCGATATTTTAAATTATAGTGCACCTGCGTAGCCACAATGGGCGTGGCCGCATAACGCGCAGCTTCCTGGTGGCTGGCCACGTTAAAATTCGACAAACCGATATTACAGATCAATCCCCTCTCCACCAGCTTATTCATGGCCTCCATGGTTTCGGAAAGCGCCACAACCGGATCATGGCGGTGCAATAAATACAAATCAAGATAGGGAGTGCCCAATCTTTTTAAACTGGCCTCGCAGGCGGCAATCACCTGCTCGCCGCGCATGTGCTCACTTGAAACTTTGGAAACTATAAAAAGCTTGGAACGGTCATAGGGCGCAATAGCCTGCCCGACCAATTCCTCGGAATGACCGGCGGCATAAATTTCGGCTGTGTCAATATGCGTAATCCCACGCTCAATCGCGGCCCGGATGGCTAAAATGTCGCGCTCATCATCGTTATCCGGATTCCTCTCCTCCCGTCCGCCCATCTGCCAGGTACCCAAACCAAAGACAGGCATCGAAAATCCGTTTGATAGTTTTTTAGTGGGGATGAGCATGGATGTTTCTATTTAATTTTCTATTTCTCCCCTCCATCCAAAATTTCTATAAAAAGCTAATGGTGCCAAAAAACAGCCAAATTAAAAACAACAAACCATACCCAAGAAACCCAAGGGGCGGCAACATCAAGAGAGCCGGGACCAGTTTCTTGATTTTTTTGAAAGAGCGTATGGCGCGAATATCGGCATACACAAGATACAAAGCGCCCGCATTAAGCCATACTAAAAACCCCCTTCCATACGCATCCCCAACGGCGTAATTATTAACAATATACGGCGGCAAGAAAATAAAAAAAATGAGAAGGGTTAAATTTATGTATATGAATTTTCGGAATGGGGGCATATTTAATCTCTCCCTAATTATCTAATTTTCTATTTCTCCCTTCTATCCTGCCTCACACCGCATCAATACCAAACGGAATAGGATTCATAAACATACCACCTTCGTCCGTAAAATAATACCAAATCAATAAAACGATAAATACAAATACGATATAATAATTCACCTTCTTTGATAAACCAAGAATTCTTCGAAAAATCAAAAAACTAATTAAAAAATAAACCGGATAAACCCAAGATGCATAAGATGGGCTGGCAAGTGCTACAAAATTTACATGAGAAAAACCAATCAACTCGCTTACTATAATCAAAATGACTGTTCCAACCAGTCCTAATATTACAAAAGCTGGGTACTTCGTAACATTTGATATATGCATATTATTAAATTTATCTAATTTTAATAAATAATTTTTCTAAAGACATTCCAATCAAATACTGAACTCGGCATCTTGCCAAAAATTCTACCAAATCTACTTAATCCTGATTGTTCTTTACTCATATCTCTTATCTCTGGCCGTAAACCATAGGCAATCATCAGAACTGATTTATCATCAACCTTGCCATAAATTTTTCTCGTAATTACCCGCGCTTCTTGCTCAACCTTGGTATTACGTTTAACTGGTAATTGGTTGGTGCTAATATTCACTACATCCTGCCAATCATTAGTTGTTTGGGGTAATTTACCAAAAACATACTGATACGAGCGTAAGACTCCAGCCCGCTCGCCTATCCCCAGTTTACCAGTACTCTTAGTGCCATAGACAATAAAATTGGTGGCGGCTTTGTCTAAAACCAGATACTTGCCATAATCTTGCGTTACTTTGTCTTCCAAAATAACATCCCTTGTTTTTCCCAGATAATCTAGAAGCACATCTGTATCAGCCGTGGCCAAAGCGTCTAATATTTGGTCTGTGGTGTATTGCTCATTAGCCGGCCGTTCTACCTCCTCGCCTAGGACTTGGGGAGCTTGCCCGACCGAGCGTTCAAGATTCGGGAGGGCTTGCCCGCCCGGAGCGGTAGCGATCGGGCGGGATGGAACTATAATAACAGCATTTGGAGCAGCTACAACCTCTATGGTCTTGGACTTGGTTGATTCCACATTACCGGCTCTATCAGTAGCGCGGTACTGGATAGTATTACTGCCTAATGTAGTTATTATAAATGAATTACTATAAGTATTCCATGTACTGCCGTTATTAAGGCTGTATTCAGTTTTGAGTATACCAGCATTATCATCTGTACTGACTAGATCGATAGTTGCTGATGTTTGATATCTATCACCGCCCAAGCTATTACCGGAAACAGCAATGGCGCTTGATGGTTTAGTAATATCGGCTGATTGCGTACTATTGAGCACGGCGCTGACCGGGGCAGTATTAAAACTGCCGGTTCCGTTCTGGTCAACCTGTAAAACAGTATTTGCCACATCAGCGGCCAAGGTAATTGTGGCTTCGGTGGTTGTATTAACCGGCAAATTACTGTAATAAGCTGTTTCCGTAATTTCGTTATTCTCTACTTTGGAAACCCGCAAACTGAATGTGCCACTGCCGGTGCCGTCTAATTCCACTTGATATGTCTGGCCGCCTGATGTGGGCAAGAATACAAATTTATTTTCACCAATCTCCTCGTACGCTACGCCAGATATTTCGTATTCAATATCACCATTTTCTCCTTTACCAACATGATTACCACTTGAATCATAAATATGTAAATCGACTGGACTGTGCACCGACACCATTTCGCCCTCAATGTAACACTCGGATACATTTTGAGTAGCATAATCAGGCAAAGAGATGGTTGCTCCAGTAATTATTTGGCTAATTAAATCTTTAATTCCATCAGCACTTGGCATAGTTGCATGACTGATTCGTGGAAATAAACTATTTAAAAAACCATGATCCTTGAAATAAAATTGTCGACTATTGTCTAAGTCTATTGTCCTAGAGCTTCCCAACGGGACAGTACCATCGCCAGCCATCATTTTGACTGAATATTCACTCGTACCTCTTTTTACTATAGTTGTAATAGTCGGGGTAGTACAACCATTTATATTATAAGAATCTATTCCCGACGTATTAAAGTTGTCGATAGCACTTGAGTGAAAATTATCTGCTGACTCTAAGAGAATGGTGTTTAGTCCGGAATCTATTAAAAATTGCTTTGTCTGATCAAAATCAAATAATATCTTCTGCGCTTCGTCAAAATAATAACGGCCATCTTGTTCTATATACATTCTACTTGGTAACAACTCATAAACAGACAACATATTCTGACTAATATACTTTACTCTTACTGGTGATAATCTAAAAACATTCATGTTGTCACCAAATAATAAAGCTTTAGTCGCTTTAGGCGCGCCGAGGTGTGGAGTGCCAACAAATATCAATTTATTTATAGAACTCGCATCATTGTCTAAAATAAACTGTTTAGTCAAAAGACCGCCCATGCTATGAGCAATAATATCAACTTCACTACTACCTGTCTGATTTTTAACCAAATCGATTCTTCCTTTTAATACATTGCTATTAGTTTTGACATCAAAGCGCCAATCGTAAGGCATAACAAACAAATCAATATCTTCTACATATCCCAAATTAGATAATTTATCAATTAATCCATTAAAAACATCTGTGAATGGTTCTCCTCTTATAATATCACCTGGAGTTACTTGACTATCAACAGGTGTACCATCAAGGTTCATTGCTAAAACATCCATAAAATTATCATCAGAATCCATTATTAGATCCCTCATATCTACCCAAACCTTCTCGCTTCCATCCCACATCTCTGTCCCCATAATCCCCGGCACCAACAGGACTGGCATATTACGAACTTCAAACGACAACTCCCCGCTCGCAGGCAGACGAGCGGTATTAGTTCCATCACTGACCTCAAAATGATACGAGAACGAACCTTTTGGGAATGAGGCTAGACCTGCCTCATAAATATAAGCCCCACTAGTAGTGGTAGCCAACGCATAGTATATGTTGTTTATCACGGCGCGGATGTAGTTTGGAGTCTCACTCTCGGGGTCGCTATACGAAATTTTAAAAATCGGCGCATTTAAGGTTTTAAAACTTATATTCGGCTCCACACCGTCAGTGGTGTAACCAGAAGCGCCAGTATAAGACAAAGTCGGCGCCTGGTTCTGGCCAGTCCAAGGACTATAGGTGACATTGCCGACAATCCTATCCCCGGTACCAGCTGGATTGCTGGCAATGGTTGGGCCGGATGCTGAACCCCAATCATTGTTAATGACAATCAGGGTATCGTCCAAATCAGCAAAATCCAAGCCAGCTGGAGTGGGCATGCCCACGGCCCAGTTATTGCCCGAGAAAATATTACCAGAAATAGAAAAATGGGCTACATCCGCATCTGTATCAATGGCAATGCCGCGGCGGTTCGAGGAAAAAGTCGTGCCAGTCACAGTCGCATCAGCCTGAAACGAGATGGTTAATCCTTCGTAATTGTTTCTGATAATAGAATCCGTCAAAGTCAAAACCGAATCCCCGTTGCGGATACCCAACCCAGCATCATTGCTATATTCAATTGTGGCATTGGCAATCGTGGCTCTGGCACCAGAGAGTATTTGCACCATGGAACTCGAGAGCCCGCCATAACGGATAAGAGTGTTATTAACGGTTATTTGCGAACTGGCGGATGAAACCTGAATATATTTCCAATCCCCGCGGCCAGGACTTGTGGAGCCGTCGCCATTCGTATCTCCGCCATAAGCATCATCTTTGTAAGAGGTAATGACAACAGGATTAGGATCAGAGGCGCTACCAATAATAACATTGCCGTTCAATAATATAATACTGCGGCCGGACTGCATCTTGACTATAACCCCCGATTCAATAGTTAAAGTATTGCCATTATTAATCGTAATATCGCCCTTAACGATATAAGGACTGCCGGCCAGAGACATTACCCCGCTTAATGGATAGCCAAATAAATCAGTGGCAGCCAAGGCCTGGCCGCCAAACAACACCAAGCCCAGCCCGATAAAAAATCCGGCTGCTAATATCTTGATAGCTTTTAGCTCCTCCTTAAGCATAGGTTAAGCTTACAACTTAAGCCTACAACCGCGCCCATGAAAAATCAATTGTTGACATCTTGCCTGTCTTTAAGTATTATTACTCCTTAAAAACATAAAAGGAGGATGCGAAACATAAGGCCGTATGTCACTTGAGCCCATCCAACAAATTCTGACCAACCTCCGCCAGAAAAAACACCTCTTAATTACCACCAGAGCCAACCCTTCAGGCGACTCGATTGCCGCGGCTCTGGCTTTTTATTTATTGGCCAAAAAACAGGGCAAGCAGGCCTCGATTGCCATTGATAACGCGGCTTTGGGCTTAACCCATAAATGCGCTTTTTTGCCGGGCTACAGCGCCATCAACCCGACTGTGGCCACTTCGGGCAAAGTAATGGTGGAGTTTGATTTGGATGGCAACGGCATCCGCGGCCTGACTTATAATGTTAAAGACGGCAAGCTCTTGATTACCATCACCCCGGAAGATAAAAACCTGCGCCTGAGCCTGCCAGCCATTAAAGAACAGACATATCTGTATGATTTGATTGTGGTTTTAGATACTCCGGATTTGGAATCTCTGGGCCGGATTTACGACGAACACACAGCCTTTTTTTATGAAGCCCCGATAATCAACATCGACCACCAGGCGGACAACGAGCATTTTGGCGAACTTAATCTGGTTGAGCTGACGGCCGTTTCAACCACCGAGGTTATTTTTAATTTGCTGGAAGTCTGGGACAAAGAATTAATCGACGCGGATATTGCCACCTGCCTCTTGGCCGGCATCATTGCCGAATCCAACAGCTTCCAGTCCGCGAATATCACGCCGCGGACTTTATCGATTGCCAGTGAATTGATCGCCCGCGGCGGCCGGCGCGACCAAGTGGTGGCCGAGCTCTATGGCAACAAACCGATCAAGACGCTCCAGCTCTGGGGCCGGGCTCTGGCCAGTTTGCGCACTGAGCCGGAATGCAGCCTGCTCTGGTCAGCTGTGACCAATGATGATTTTAAGGAAACCAACACCATGGAACAGGATTTGCGCAGCATTATCGATGACCTTTTAACGCACGCGCCGCAGGCCAAGGTAGTGGTGCTGCTTTATCCGAGAGGAGCTTTTTTGCAGGCCATCATCCATACCCACCGCCCCAGCTTTGATTTGCGCAAGATATTCTCGCCCCTGAACCCGCACGGCACGCGCAACTTTATTGAATGCCAAATCACCTCGCCTTCGCCGGTTGAAGCCATCGCGGTTATTAAGCAGACTTTGGAAAGCCGCGCCCCGCATGATGAGCTGATGCCAAAATTTTGACCGCAGATGACACAGATAACAAAAAACGGCGCTAAGCCGTTTTTTAAATTTGGTAGGCCCGGATGGGATCGAACCATCGACATCCACCTTATAAGAGTGGCGCTCTAACCAGCTGAGCTACGGGCCCGCATCTTCGTGTTATTCATACACTAAAACTGGACAAAAATCAATGTTTAGGGCAGAATCAGGGCCTGTGATATAATAACCCTATGACAGTCAATTTCCCAAAAATAACCGCTTTACCGGTTCTGGCTGACTTGACCGAGGAATTCCCCAACTCCGGAGTTTATCTGGTGGGCGGGGCTGTGCGCGATATTTTGCTCGGTAAAAAAGTGACTGACATTGATTTGGTGGTGCGCAACGTGACCGGTGATGAGCTGGAAAATTTTTTGGCCAGCCGCGGCCAAGTGGTATTCGCGGGCAAGACTTTCGGAGTTTGGAAATTCCACGAAATCGGCAAACCGAAGAACGAAATTTACGACATAGCGTTGCCCCGCACCGAATTTTCACTCCACAAGCAGGGTCTGTACCGCGATTTTGAAGTTAAAACCAATCCTAAATTGCCGATTGAAGACGACCTGGCCCGCCGCGATTTTACCATTAACGCCATGGCTTATGATTTGCTCGCCGAGAAGCTGATTGATGAAAATGGCGGACAAGCGGATTTACAAGCCAAAATTATCCGCACCGTGGGCAAGGCCGAGGAACGGTTTCAAGAAGATTATTCGCGCCTGTTGCGCGCCTTGCGTTTTTCGCTGCAACTTGGCTTTGGCATTGAACCAGGCACTTGGCGCACTGTTAAAAACATGATGGTAAACATCAACAATAAAGTTGATGACAAGCGGGTTCTTCCATTTGAAATCGTGGCCGAGGAATTTTTAAAATCATTCAAATTCAATCCGGTTAAAGCTTTGGATTTATGGGATGAGAGCGGCGCGCTGGCCGAAATTACGCCCGAGCTCCTGGTAATGAAAGGCTGCCCCCAGCCCGACAACTGGCATACCGAAGGCGACGTCTGGCAGCACACCCGCTTGGCCTTGGCCAAATTATCTTCCCAGGAATTCCAAGATGAATTTCCCAAAGGTGATGACCTGGAGCTTATCATGGCCGTGCTTTTCCACGACATAGCCAAGCCGGCCACGGTGCGCACGCCGGCCAAAGACGGCACTGACCGGATCCGTTTTGACGAGCACGACGTGATTGGCGCGGAGATGACCAAAAAAATTCTGGACCGCATAAAAGTGTCCGCCCCGCCAGACTTAAGCGTCAAACCGGAGCGCGTGGCTTTTGCCGTGCGCTACCACATGCTCATTGTCCACGGCCATCCGGAAGAAATGCGCCCAACCACTATTGAAAAATATTTCTTTAACCCGGACAAAGCCTCCCAGACTTTACTTAAGCTCATTCTGGCTGACGGCCTGGCTACTGTTAATAAAGAAGGAAAATCCTTAATTGACCATTATGAATTGATAAAAGAACGCATGGCTGAGATAAAAAAGAAAACCGGGAGCCATGGCTTTAAACTGGTTAAGCCGCTTCTCTCCGGCGATGATGTGATGAAAGCGCTCAAGATCAAGCCCGGATCGAGAGTTGGCCAGATCCTGGACCAAGTCCGCCAAAAACAACTGGCCGGGGAATTAAAATCAAAACCTGCGGCCCTGGAGTTTATTCAGGGATTAAAATATTAACTGTCATCCCGACCGACACAATAAACGCGGTTTAACGCGTTATGTGTCTCAAACCTCGGCACTAAATTTAAATCACAGAACGAAATGGAGGGAGAGGATCTCCTGGCAATTGCACGAAACATGGGATCCTCTCGGCGTGCCCCATCCAGAGCGGCGAATCGCGTTACTATGTTTGCCGCATTAATTGCTTATGACACGCCCTTTGACGCCTCGGGATGACACTTAAACTTAAATCACATCAAATATTATGGAACTACATACTGAAATAACCGATAAGGGCCAGCGACTTGATAAATGGCTGATAACCAAACTGCCGGGATTTTCCCGGTCTTATTTGCAGAAAGCCGTCAAAAGCGGAGATATCTCGGTTAATGGAAAAACCGTGGCCCCGCACTTTTTTTTGAAAGGCGATGAAGTTATTACGGCTGATGTGGTTGCGCCCATTAAGCCTGATGTGGCGCCGAACATGGAAGTCAAATTCAAAATTATTGATGAAAAGTCTGATTATATTGTCCTGGAAAAGCCGGCCGGCTTGGCCGTGCACCCGGCCCTGGGCCTTAATGAACCGACTTTGGTTGATGGGCTCTTGGCCAAATATCCGGAGATAAGCGCTGTCGGTGATGATAAATTACGGCCCGGCATTGTTCAGCGCTTGGACAAAGATGTTTCCGGCTTGATGGTTGTGGCCAGAACTCAAGCCATGTTCAATCATCTAAAAGATCAGTTTAAAAATCACTCCGTTGATAAAGAATACATAGCGTTAGTCCACGGGGTGATGACTCCAATCCAGGAACATGGCATTATCGACAAGCCGGTTGGCCGCTCGGCCACTGACGGCCACCGCATGGCGGCCCAGACTGACGAACACTCTATTGGCCAAGAAGCTAAAACCGAATACTGGGTGCAGGAGCGCTTAAGCCATCACACGTTATTGCGCGTGAAAATCCATACCGGCCGCACCCACCAGATAAGGGTGCATTTGAATTCCCTCGGCTTCCCATTGGCCGGCGACAAGATTTACACCAACAAACGAATCAAGCTGGCAGAGCTGGGCCGGATTTTTTTGCACGCCACGAAATTGGGATTCAGGGATTTGGATGGCGAGCACCATGAATATACGTCGACACTGCCGGAAGAGTTGTCTGGCTTTCTTACAAATCTTAAATAAATCCTAATATCTAAATCCTAAATTCTAAACAATATCTAAATTCCAATGTTCAAAATCTTAAACAGTTTTGAATTTAGGATTTGGATCATTGGGATTTGTTTAGAATTTAGAATTTTATTCTTCTATGCCTCATTCTACTAATTTAATTATCATCTCCGGGCCATCAGGCTCAGGCAAAGACGCGATCATCAATGGGTTAATTGAACGCGGTTTGCCTGTTGAACGCGTGGTTACAACCATCACCCGCCCAAAGCGGCCGGGTGAAACTGACGGCCATCCCTACTATTTTATTGACGAACAAACTTTTAAAGAATTAATTGCCAAAGACGAACTGGCTGAATGGGCGCAAGTTGATAATGGCAAATATTACGGGGTTACCAAGTCTGAACTGGCCAGAGTCAAAGCGCTTAAAGATAAAATCGGCATTTGGAAAATAGAATGGAAAGGCGTGCAGGCCGTTAAAAAAACCATGCCAGACGTGCTGGCGATTTTAATTGAACCGCCCAGTATTGATACCCTAGTTGAACGCTCGGCCAAACGCGGCGCACAGACTGAACAGGAAATTCAGGACCGTATCAGCTACAGCCAGGAATTCCTAAAGCACCGTGATCTTTATGACTATTCGGTTGTGAACGAGGAGGGCAAGCTGGAGCAGACGATTGATAAAGTTGTGGAAATTCTGAAAAAAGAAGACTATTATAAATAATTGACACGACTGACATAATGCTGTAATATCTACCCCATCACTCCAATTCTCCTATTCTCCAATTCTCAACACTCCAACCCTATGCCTATCAAACAATCAGCCATCAAAGAACTGCGCAAGACCAAGAAGCGCACCAGCCGCAACCGCTCAACCAAGAGCAATATTAAAGACGCCTTAAAAAAGGTAACCAAGGCCCTGCAGTCCAAGAACATCGAAGCTGCCCGGGCCGCGGCCATTGAAGCGGTCAAGATCCTGGACAAAGCCGCTGCCAGACATGTTATTCATCACAATAAAGCGGCTCGCAAAAAATCGCGAGTCTTCGCAGCCATCAAAAAAGCGGGCGCCTAGGGCGTCCGTTTTTTAATCCCCTCTGGATGATATTAGTTAATCCCCTCCTTTCCAAGGAGGGGTAGGGGTGGTTCCGCGCTTGGACAAACAAATTAACAAAATTATTTTATTAATGAAAAAACTTTCCCTTTTATTATATCCCGTACAATTCTTGTATCATTAAGTAACATTTCAAAAGGGTCATCAATATCCCAAAAAATTATATCCTTAGATTTAAGTAAAAAATTTGGACATTGTTCTTTTTTGCACATAATAATAATATTTTCACTCTCATCAATAATTTTCTGACTAATAGTTTTTACTTTCGCTTGCGAAATATCAATATCTAATTCATGCATAATATTAACAATCTTTGGAGCAGGGTTGCTGTATTTTGCTGGCGTATCTTTTTGTATTCCAGCACTCCATGAATCAGTTGAATTTGTAAAATGATTATAAAAAGCTTCCGCCATCTGACTTCTGCCTATATTGCCTAAACAAACAAATAAAAATTTTTTCATCTAGTCAAAATTATTTGCTTAATCCCCCTCCTTTCCAAGGAGGGGTAGGGGTGGTTATGAGAGAGGAGGGGATATTTTATTTTAAAATGCTGTCCAATAATACTGTAAACAATAGCCTCGGCTCGCCCCGGCCGCTTTTTAAGGCCGCGTCCAAACGGGCCAAGGCCTGGTAAATGCCGGTTAAACGGATAACCGAGAAATTGCGCGCCTGGGCTCTGGATTTTTTTACCACAAACGGATGGAGCGATAGCGCGCTTGCTAATTCCGCGTCACTGCCCTGGCTCCCGGACATAGCCAAGAGCAAGCGGACTTGGCGGATAACCATGGATAATAAATACAGCGGCTCGGCGCCGGAGAGGAACTGCTGTTCCAAGAGAATGAGAGCCTGTTTTTTGTTGCCAGTGCCAATAGCATCCACAAACTGCCAGATATCGTCATTAAGATTACCGGTCACCGCAGAGCGGACATCTGCTGATGTAATAACGCTTTTGACGGAATGCGCCAGCTTATCGACTTCAGAGGAAGCGCGCCACAAATCACTGCCCGTGATTCCGGCGAGCATTTGCGCGGCCGATGGCTCAATGGTCTTGCCTAACTCTTGGCTGCGCTTGGTTATGAACCGCTCCACTTCCAAGGGGCTCAATAAAGGAAACTCCTTGCTCTCCGCTTCTTTGATTAAGCGTCCGACCAAACCCAAGCGCTTATCAACCGCGCCTGGCTGGTAAATAACCAAAGTGGTATCAACGTCCAAAGACGAATCTTTCAAAAAAGAATCTAAAGACTCGCGGATTTCTTTTTCAGCCAGAACATTTTTTAAAACTACCAGCTTCTTGGTACTGAATAACCCGCTGCCGGCAATCACACTAACCATCTCCTCCCACGAATTTTCCGGAGAACGAAAAACATGCGCGCTTATCGCGTGCTTGGTTTTAAAATCAGAGATTAAACTCTCTAAATATTGTTGCGAGCTATACGCATCCTCGCCATGGATGAAAATCGACATCCTGTTTCATTTATCTTTCTTATTTTGCCCTGTATACAATTACTTTCGGTCTTGCCTTCACATCCTTATTAAACCTGCCAATAATGGTTTCTCCTTTTTGATCATATTGCGGAACATCAGGAATGTGGTAGCCGACACTTTGTACCTCTTTGATCTGTCCTACTAATTTCGGGTCATCTGTTGCTTCAGCAAACATATTAACATGAAAACGAGCTGCTTCTTTTGCGGTTTTAACGCCCCTAAGGTCAATTTGCGAGATTCCATACGCTTCGCCCAGCTGTTCTTCTAAATCTCCCAGAACTTCTTTAACGGATTTTCCCTGTGCCAAGGAATTTTGCGCTTCCCTCATCCGCTTGTAGTCATCCAAATGATCATCATCAATGCCAAACTGCTCTTTCTCTTTGTCTAAATTAACAGGTTGCCCCCGTAATTTTTCAATGTCTTCTCCAGACGCGCGCAAAGTAGAACTGGTTAAAGAAACTTCGAGTACTATTAAAGCGCTACCAGTGTCATTGGAGCTTTCAAAATCATTTTTTGCTTCCTGAAGGCCTTTCACCGCCAGTTGCGCGGAGGCACTATGAGCTTCATAGTTTTGATACTTTTTGAGCCTTTCCTCGGGAGATTCTGGTTGCCTCTCGGCGGCTTCCGGCGTTCCTGCTTCCCTTGGCGCTTCTTGAACAGGAGGCTGTGGTGCCCCTCCTGCCTGCTTTTGTCTTTTTATAAAATCTTCAAGTCTTTGCTTCCTTGCAATTACTTCTTCGGCAGTCTCTTCTTCAATCTCGACACTTGGTTCTCCTTGTTGTTGTTCAGGTAACCCCAACTCTTTCTGTAATTCTGCAATTCTTCTTTGGTCCTCTATTCTCTGCCGTCTCGCCACATCTTCTGGCTGCCAGCTTCGCGAACCCATCTCTTGAAGGCGAGCCGCCAGCAAATCAGAATTTTGGTTGCTTCTTCCAAATTCAGTTATAACCTTACCCAGAGCTACGTTAAGAAAATGGAGTTCTTCTGGTGACATGCTTTGCACTCTCGCCAAAAATTCTTGGCTAGACGGCATGTCTTCCGGTATGCTTGCCCGGCCAAACAAATTTTCTAATTTTGTTGCAGTCTCTCCGCGGTCTCTTGCCAGCTCCTCTGTGCTGTGTTGGGATTGTTGCAGTTGCTCAACTCGTCGTTGTTTCTCTGTATGTAACGCGTCTCTGGCGGCGCGTCTCTCTTGTAGAGCTTGGAGAGTATCTGTTTCTTTAAACTCCCGTCTTTGCGACATTCTATCTACTTGTGACTTCTGGCAACCTTCAAGGTATTGTAGCGCCCTTTCGACTGCTTCTACGCCCTCCGGCCCGGTTTTATTTATGTCCGCCGCCATCTTTTGCGATTCAAGCGCATCTTCATGAAGTCCCACCTCTTCAAGCTCCGCCGCGTATCGATTTATTATCCCAACTGCTTCTTTGGGCGATATAGGTTTTGCCCCTCTTTTTTCTTGATCCAATTGATTGACTTCAGACGCGGCTCCGCGAAGCGTGTCATCCCACTGAGCCCCAGATTCTAAAATACGTTGGGCCTTGTCATAACCACCATCCGCAACCTCTCTTCCAGTGCTGGAAAACATCTCCTGGACTTCTGGATCTTCAGCACCCGGCCCTTTATCGGCCATGTCAAAAAATCTACTCGCAACGGCTTCGGCGCGTTGGGGTTCTGTACCCGGGCCAGTGTCAAATTTTTGTTTGTCGTAATTCATATTAAAAATTTAATTTGTAAATTTGTAGCGTATTTGCCAGCCAAAGGCTGGTTAGCCTCTGGTTGATAATTCATGGAAATCTTAATGCGCTTCCTGCCAATTACTCCCGCTATGGACATCGGCGTTAACCGGCACTTTTAATTTAGCCACGGCCTCCATGCTTTGTTCCACGAATTTGGAAACTTTGGCAACATCGTCTTTGGGCGCTTCAAACACCAGCTCATCATGCACCTGCATCAGCATGCGGGATTTGGGGCTGATTTTAGATAAGCCCTTATCAATCTCGATCATGGCCATTTTGATGATGTCAGCGGCTGTGCCCTGAATCGGCATATTGGTAGCCAGGCGCTCGGCGCCGGCCCGGATTTGCTGCACCCCGGAATGGATGTCAGGCAATTGCAAGCGGCGGCCGTATTTTGTTTCCACATAACCCAGAGTCCGGGCCATGTCTTTTACTTCCTCAAGATATTTTGCCAAGCCCGTGAAAGCGGAAAAATAGCGGTCAATAAACCCTTTGGCCCGGCTATAATCCATACCAGTGCGCTGGGCCAGGCCGTGCGGGCCCATGCCATAAAGCACCCCGAAATTGACTTCCTTGGCCGTGCGCCGGATTTCCGGAGTGACCTTACTCTCCGGGATTTGGTGGACGAATGCGGCCGTGGAAGTATGAATGTCTTTGCCGGCCTTAAAAATCTCGATTAATTTTTTATCACCCGACAAATCCGCGGCCACCCTCAATTCAATCTGGGAATAGTCAGCCGAGATGAGCGCAAAACCCGGCTCAGCAATGAAAGCCTTGCGGATCTCACCGCCTAAAGGCGAACGGATGGGGATATTTTGTAAATTCGGGTCAGACGAGGAAAGCCGGCCAGTGGAAGTTACTGTTTGATTAAAGCTGGTGTGCACGCGCCCGGTTTCAGAATTGACCAGTTCCGGCAAAGCATCAAGATAAGTATTTTTTAATTTGGATAATTCGCGGTGCTCCATAATCAACTTGATGATGGGGTGCTTGTCAGCCAATTTTTCCAGCTCATCAGCGGCCGTGGAAAAACCGGTTTTGGTTTTGCCCACGCCCTCAGTGGAGAGTTTTAATTTTTTAAATAAAACTTCTTTAAGCTGTAATGGCGAATTGACATTGAATTTGGTTTTGGCCAACTTATGAATTTTACTCTCTAAAGCGACAATGTCTTTGCCGACTTTGGCTGACATTTTTTGCAAAAACTTGGAATCGATTTTCACACCCGCCTCTTCCATGCGCACCAGCACCGGCAGGAGCGGCATTTCAATCTCAGTAAATAGTTTATAAAGATGCTCTTTTTTAAGTTCCGCGTCCAGCCGTGCCACCAAACGGAAAGTATAATCCGCGTCTTCAGCTGAATAGTCCGCCACCTGCGGAAGCGGCACATCAACCAAAGAAATCTGCTTTTTGCCCCGAGCGCCAATTAAGCTCTCAATTGGCACCATCTCGTGCTTTAATTCCACAAAAGCCAAATTGTCCAAAGAATGGCTGCGCCCGGTGGGATGGATAAGATAAGCCGCCACTTTGGTGTCAAAATCAATATTATTGACTTCAAAGCCCGCGCGCCGGAGAACTTCCAAATCATACTTGATATTGTGCCCGTACTTTTTTATATCTTTGCCAGCCAGAATACTTGCCAGCGGCCTGACAGCATCGGCTGTAACATAATAAGCCTCCCCTGCTTTGGCGCACAACGACAACCCGATCATCTTGGAAGTTAAGCCTCCTAAGCTGTCAGTTTCTGTATCAATGGCCAACTCTTTGGCATGAGCCAAATCTTTTTTTAAATCTTCGGCTTTCTCTAATGTATCAATCAAATGATAACCAGGCCGCATCTTGAAATCAGACAGGGGTACAATCTTGCCGGAAAATAAGTTTCCCTGACTCCCGCCGGACTGCTTGGGACTATCTTCAGACGCCGCAGGCAAACTGCCCAGCACGGTTTGGGCGCGAGTTAATAAAGACCTGAATTCCAGTTTGCGGAAAATTTCAAACAATTCCTCTTTTTCAGCCGGCTTGACCGCAAACTCGCCGGGTGAAAATTTAAGATTAATATCTTTGCGGATAGTGGCCAGGCCATGCGAAAGATAAGCTGACTTTTTATTATCCAAAAGTTTCTTGCCTAAAGTCTCTTTTATTTTCTCTCCTCCACCTTTTTCCAAATATTTATAAATCTCGTCAATTGAATCAAACTTGGACAAAAGCTCTTTGGCTGTTTTCTCCCCTACTCCGGCCACGCCCGGGATATTGTCAGACGAGTCGCCGGCCAAAGCTTTATATTCCACCACTTTCTCCGGCCCAAAACCATAACGCTCTTTAACGGCCGCGCGGTCATAAGTGATGGTATCGTTAATGCCTTTCTTCAAGGTAAAAACCACGGTCTTGTCATCAACTAATTGCAAAGCATCCATGTCGCCGGTGACAATGATGGTTTTTATTCCCTCGTGATCTGTGGCTTGGTGGGTTAAAGTGCCCAAAACGTCATCGGCCTCAAACCCGGCATGCTCCTCAATGCGAAAACCAAAAGCCTTGGCCACTTCTTTGACCAGAGGAATTTGCGCGTAAAGCTCGTCCGGCTGTTTCTCGCGCGTGGCCTTGTATTCTTTATATGATTCGTGGCGGAAAGTTCCGCCGGGCGGGTCAAAAGCCACAGCCCCATATTCAGGGTGGAACTCTTTGATGATATTCAAAAGAATCGAGGTAAAGCCGTAAACAGCGTTCACCAAAGTGCCGTCTTTGGTGGTTAAAGGCGGCAGGGCGTGCCAAGCGCGATGCAACAGGGCATTGCCATCGATTATAACGAATTTTTTTGTATCGTGTGTCATCTCGAACCCTTTCCTAGACAAAATTTCATTAAATAAACTTCGATTAACACGGATTATTATTCAAGACGCGTAATTAGGAAGGGTGAGAGATCCCATGGTTAGTGCAAGTAATAAGGGGATCTCTCGCCTCACCTAGTATAGTGCGATTGACTCCTAAATAATAGATAGACGTTCCTTGCGTTTAAGACTGCTTATGCCGAGGCTCGAGATGACAATCAATTTTACCGCAGTTTCCTGGCCAGCTCAATCATCCGGCCCTGAATTTCCAAAGCCAGCTCATCAGCGGCCAAGAGTCCGGCCCGCCACTCGCCAACCGGCGCATAATGTTTGTCTATCAAACGGCTAAGCGATTGGCGCACCCGCTGCAAAAAAGTCAGGCACATCGTGTAACCCTGCAAACTGACCTCGTTCTCAATCGCCTCCAGCTCGGCGTCCAATTCCTCGTCAGCTTCGGAGGCGGCGTAAACAATTTTGGCCGGCACCAAAAACACGTTAATCAGCACCCGGTACAAATCCGGGTCTTGGCGGGCGGACTCATAGCGCTCGGAGGCTACTTCGTACAACCGGCGCGCCCACTTTTGCGCTTTTTGATAAAGCTCGTCATCGCGCCAATCAAAATCTTCTTCGTCAAAAGATTTAAGTTCTCCTTCAAGTGTTTCGTTGGTTATTAAACCGGCCTCGCCTCCCCAGAACTCATTATGCCACCAATCGGCAAAATCATTTTGGTGCGCTGACTGCTGCGCCATGTCGTCCTGGATCTCGCGCATCCGGCCCTCAAAGGCTTTAACCATTAAATCCGGATTATCCAGAGCCTGCTCATAAGCCGCAAAATCATCTCTAAACAAGCGGCGCATAGCCTCGTCATTGGCAAAAAAAGTCAGCCTCTGCTCGCGCACAATCTCGGCCTCGTGCGGCAAAGGGCGCTCTGCCTCCGGCTCTTCCGGCAAAACACCCTGCATGGCAAAAACATAAGGATTATTCCTTATTCTGGCAAAACCCTGCATGAGTTCTTGAACGCGCTTGTTGGAGGCGGACATGTAATATCATACTAACACAATACCATGTTTGGGCAAAAAAAGACGCCGGCCTCCGTGAGACCAGCGCCCCGAGCGTTTAGCTCAACATCTTGGCGGCTCTGTCACTTGCCCGCTGGCTGTTCCGCGGTCTTTCCGCGCGACATACAACTTGGGATGGGATACCTCAAATGTCGGCAAAGCCGGCGCAGGAGTTCGTCTTGGTCCTCCTCGCTCAACTTGTCGACTTGCGCTCTAACCAACGCCCAAACTCCAGAGACTCTATACCGCTTCATCCTGTCTCCCCTGTTCGTGGAATGTGCTACTTCTTCTTTATCGCCAAATCGTAAACGATCTCCTCCAGCCTCCTTAGATTGCGCCGGGCATCATCGCGCTTTTGGCGCAACTGCCCATGCAAGTCCATTTGCAACAACACGCCGAATAATTCTTCGGTGGCGTCGCGGTAAGCCTGAATTCTTTTGAAATTTCCTTTTGAAGCCTCAAGCGTGGCAGCCCGCACCAGTTCGCCGGTCAAATCAGCCAATGCCCCCAGCTGTTCATCCGCGCTGACAGAAAAAGCCAGTTTTATGGGCAAGGGTTTGTTTTGCAAAATATAATAAAGATAAAGCGATTCCAGATACTCCTCAACCACGGCTTTCAAACTGCCTTCATTGCGCAAGCCGCTCTTTTCCGCTTCGCTGACCAATACTTTCAATTGCTTCTCGATTTCAGATAAGGCCTGGGCTGCTTCCTTGACCTCGCCGCGCTGCAGCTTAAAACCCACGTGCTTAGCCTCGCGGCCCAAGCCGTGCGTGCGGCTGATAATGCGCGATCTGGCCCGGCCGGTCCGCTCCAATTCGTCCTGCAGTTTTTTGATTAAACTTTTAGAGATCATAATGAAGATACTATATCACTTTTTCTGCTAAAAGCAAACGAAAAAGGAGCTCCGGCGATTGACTCGCTGGAGCTCCTCTCGTAAAACAACGATGATGCCTCCCCTTACTTCGGGAGAAGCACAGTGGGAATGGCCACCAGACAGTACACGTGGTCATCGCGGTGCTCGTACCGCACCGACGAAACTCCGCTGGCTGGCGCCACTGTGACGCCGCTCTCCTGGCCGCGACGAGCCATCACGACGCCGGCGTCCACCTCGGCTTTACGCCGAGCCAGGTCAACCAATCGGCTCTGACCTTGGCCGACGGCGAAAGTCACGAGACCGTCCTCGGATGCCCAGACCTGGCCAAGACGCTTGGCCAGATCCTTAGGCGCGGCCTTCAGGTTGGCTGACCAGTTTGCGGCTTCGCGCGCCGCGAAGATATCGGCTACCGGAACCGACGGGCCGGGGACGACCAGCAGGGTGGAAACGGCGACAGGACTGCCGTCGGACTTGCTGGTGTCGGCGCTGGTGACTGCCGAATCGGTGATAGCAGCCGGGAGTCCCAAGCGCTGCCGTGTGCCGGCCATGAACTCGCGCAAGCTCTTGGCCTTGACCGACGGATCCGCGGTCGAATCAGCCAACAGCGGATCAGTGAACCGATGGACGATGTCCATGAGCCGGGCCACGCGCGCTGAATCCTTGTCGGCGACGCGCAGATCAACCTCCAGGCTGGCCAGGTGATTCAGCACTAGCAGGCGAAACGCTGCCTGCCTGGCGGAATCGAGGCTAGCCACCTCGTGGTCTGTCTGCTGGAACATCTTGTCCGCCTCAGCGCGGACTTGGTCGAAGTCCTGCGCCACGGCGCTGGCAGCCAAAGCCGCCAAGGCGATGAGGGTAAGACACAGATGCTTCATCTACTTTTGCTCCTGAAATAGGGTGATTGGGTAGGTGCTGCTTCTATTTCTAATAAGGTAATTATAACATATCCAGCAAAAACTGTCAATAAAGCCGTAATGGCCCAATAGCTTGGAAACATTTCAGAGTATACTGGGATGTAACCAACTAACCCATTACGTTTATGGCCTACAGCAAGAATCCCTACCTGCCTAAAGTGCGGGCACAAGCCGTTAAT
>Ga0074195_1000706_pt1 | contig 59228 bp, 58 predicted proteins | sample EPASupsiteHSE623_FD_64525 | JGI IMG/M metagenome (GOLD analysis project Ga0074195, IMG submission 64525) | Bioremediated contaminated groundwater from EPA Superfund site, New Mexico - Sample HSE6-23 | ecosystem: Environmental > Aquatic > Deep subsurface > Groundwater > Contaminated ...
AATGGTTTGATCCGGATAAATGGTTTGATCCGGATAAATGGTTTGATCCGGATAAATGGTTTGATCCGGATAAATGGTTTGATCCGGATAAATGGTTTGATCCGGATAAATGGTTTGATCCGGATAAATGGTTTGATCCGGTCTGATCATGCCAATAAACCGGGAACATGTCTGACCATCCAACTCTCTTTTGCGAATAGGTATTCACTAGCAGAAGGTGCCACTCAGTAGTTGTATCTATGGTGCTCCCCCACAACGGTTATCTTGAAGAAAGTTATATATAAAAAGAGCTTTCAATAATTATCGTGGTGGGGTTGGCATTTCGATAAAAATTATTATATTGATCTTTGTAATTCTCATAACCTTATCCGCCGCTGTGGAGCCGCAATATCTGGGCAGGGGAAGAATGCATCAGGCCATGAACCTTGAAACGGGAGCAAAAGCCTCGGCCATTGCTCCCTATTTCGGAACCGGAGGATTTGTCGCGCCGCAGGTGCCAATGACCCGGGAACTCTCTTCGGCGGCAATGGTCTACCAGTCCGAAAAGCTCCGCGATGAATCGATGATGAGCCTGCAAAGCGTCCAGCACCTATGCAACCAAACTCGCGAATTGGCCGCAAATGTTGAAATGCTGGAGAACAGATCACAAGAAAATGCGCTGGAGTCCAGATACAATGCATTGGACGCCAAGAAGAGCGCCGCCCTTTCCAGTAGCGAAGTGGAGAAGGCGCGATCCATCAATAACGAGACCGATGCCCTGGCCCGAAAAACCAAGATCTGGACCAAGCAGCAGGTCTATGCGCCCTGGTTCGCGGCAGGAGCATCCCTGCGCGAAGAAACGGCTAAAGAAAACAATGCGAATGATCTGGCGTTGCTGCGCAGTCTTGTCATGACATTGTCGAATACGATCGAGCGCCTGGACGAGAGAGTCTCCCGGCTGGAGAATAAGACTACTGCGAGATGAAGACTCAAAACGCTAAGTCTCAGATTGCTCGATCCGACACTCACAGAAATCTCGATCCGAGACTCACATAAATCTCCTTCCAGATCCGGATGGCATCAGCAGTCAAAGTCAATCCGAGCCGTTCCGGCTTCTTCACTTTAGACGGATCTGGGATTTTATCGAACGGTTGAAGGCAACGTCCGCCACGCTTGCCCGACAAAATACGCTTTGCGTGGAGGTCACATTATAGTAGTTGCGAATCCTCCCCTCCGGATAGACCACGGTGAGCTTTGGGACGCTCGCCCTGATGGGCCTGGACCTCGATCCCAGGGGCCTGGAATCGAAGAGATAGTAGCCGTTATTCAGTTTTCCTGCTCCATTGACCTGCAAAGCCGCGCCATCCATGTCGGCCTTCAAGAGCCGGACGCCGCTGTAATTTCCGAAAAACGAGAGAAGCTCAGGCTCAAGATACTTGGCCCCCAGCGCCATTACGTAAAATCGGGTGAAGGTGTCTAAGGAGTAATTCATTTCGAAGGTTACATTATCGCCCTTCAAATGCATGGTGACGTCTTTTACATAGAGATATTCATCGGCTGCACTGCCGGAAGCAATTAACGCCATCAGTCCCGCAAAAGCCAGGATTGCGATTATGGAACGCATCTTTCACCCAATCATTTTGATAATGGACGGCAGAAATAAGATCAGCGCCATAAGCACAATAAATGCACCGAACAGTAGCTGTTGCCTTCTCTGGGCAGATTTGAACTTGATCTCGCACAGCTCATCGCAGAAGCTCTCGTTCGCCCTAATCGCATTACCGCAGACAACACAATGCTTGTGCGGCGTGATATCCGCCATGCCATTCACCGACCTCTTTTATCTAGCGCATAATGAGTAAATAAGGCTTTGCCCTCCCAAGGCCGACAACATCCTGCGAATTTCTCCAAAAAACAGCCCTGATCCGCAGGCAGGGATCATGCCCATAAGATGAAAATCAGTATGGCTTGTGAGTTTTCATGTAAAAATGTTCTACCAAAATATAGTTTCAGTTGAGATTGCAGGTGCGGCATGGAACTCATACGCACTATCACAAGGCTCATGATCCGGGACTGTTGCAGACATTAACAAAATTTCGGTACTATTGTTCGTATATTTCTCGATTAAATCAAACTCTTTGGACCCATAGACATTTGCAAAACAATATATAACTTACTAAATAACATTATCATAAGAATTATACAGTTTGGTATATTTCGGGCAGAATTAGGTTCATCTCAGTAAAAATTTCAGGTTTATTTTTCCACTGGAAATAAAGGGGTTAGCCGGGAGCTTCGCTCATCCCGGCAAGACGGCAAGATGGGAGCATTGCATTAACTATAAAAGGAGCCTTGGCAAGTAGGTGCTATGCTAAAGTCACCGGTGATCATCTTCATAGCTTTGCTTATCTGGCTTACACCTATCGATGGAGCAAGGACTTACATCGTGGATGACGACGGCTTCGCCAACCACAAAACCATCCAAGAGGCCGTGGTCGCTGCGAGCAACGGAGATACGATTTTCATCAAGCCTGGAACTTATCATGAAGGGGTTGTCCTGAATAAGAGCGTGAAGCTCATGCCCCTCACAGGCGAGAAAGACCCCATAATACTGAGAGGAGACGATATCGAGACGGGAATCACCATAACCTCGGACGGCTGCTCTTTAGAGGGCCTTACCTTCGAAAACTTCACCGGGCCGGGAATTGCAGTCACATCTTCGGGAAATACCATCCAAAACAGCAATTTTGAGAAGAATAATCCCGCGATTCTCATCAGCAATGCCAGACAAAACACCATTACCAAGAACACCATGTCGGACTGCGAGGGCGCGGTGGCCATCTGGTACAACTCCAGCGACAACACAGTCTCCGATAATAAAATGAATGGCGGTACTGTCTCCATTTTCGTGCGGGATGCCGGAAAGAACCGCATTGCCGACAACCGTGCCGGCGGCTCCTCTATGGGAGTGTGGCTCATGAACAGCAGCGATGTGGAGGTCTCGGGCAACAACATATCCGCCAAGACTTACGGCGTCTGGATCTTCAACAGCACGGCCATCGAGTTCACCGATAACGCGATCTATGGCAGCACGCGCGGCATTTATCTTATGAACTGCAGCGGAAACCTTCTTGCCAATAACAGCATAAAGGAAGCCGAATACGGCATCGCCCTGGAGAATTCCAGCCTGAACACCATCAAGAGCTGCAGCATTATCAACAGTTCTCGCGCCGTCGGCCTGGCCACAAGCTTTGCCAATACGGTTGAAGGAAATGAGATTGTTGATGTCGCCGACACGGCCATCGAGATGGACTACTCAAACGGCAACAGCCTGAAGGGCAACGAGATTTCCAGGACAGATAAGGGAATCATCATAATGGAATCCCAGGGCAACATGCTACAGTCCAATCATCTGCAGGAAACAAAGTGGGGCCTCTACGTGGAAAGCTCCGATAAAAACGGTTACAACAACTCCATCGACGACTCGAACCTTGTGAACGGTCTTCCCATCGCCTATATCTACGGCAGATCCGGAGGCCAAATCGCCAACAAGAAGCTCTCTCACCTGACGATGGCCTATTGCGACAACAGCACCGTTAAAGGGAACACCATCGCCACCGATGCCATCTTCCTCTTCAACTCCAACGATAACAAGATCCAAGATAACAATGTGTCGAGTTGCTACGGCATGCGCCTGCTGAGCTGCGCGAGAAATGAGGTCTCCGGTAACCGCCTGGCAGGAAACAGGTACAGCGGCATGTTCCTGGTCAGCTCGAACTCCAATCAGATCCGAGGAAACAATGCATCCGAAAACAATCAGAACGGCGTATCGCTTCTCGACTGCAGCGAGAACATAATCAGTGACAACACCCTGGATCACAACTACGGCACGGGAATGTGGCTTAATCTCTCCAATGACAATCAGATCTACCAAAACAACATCAGCAACAATCCTCTGGGCCTGGAGATCATGCATTCCACTGGAAACGCGATCTATCACAACAACTTTGTAAACAACAAGGAGCATTCCGAGGATGTTGACGGCGTCAACAACTGGGACAGCGGGAACGTCACCGGCGGCAATTACTGGAGCGGCCATGTAGCCAAGGGCAACCCGAGCCAGAGCTGGCCGAGAATGATCAAGGGTGGAAAGATTGATAGCTATCCATTCCAGGATACGAACGGATGGGCGGCGGCAAAGGCTGCCGATCCATCCGCTTCAATAAAAGCGTGAGATTCAGCAAATGAAGGGATTCCAGTAATTGTATGAAATCCGGCAAATGATGGAATTGCAGTAGCTAATCGGGTTATTGCGAATTCCGGCAACAATTCCAGGAAGGTTCGGAATATTGATCCGGAATGCTCGGGCGGAAACCGCAATCTACTTTAAGAAGATGAGGAGATAAAAGAGAATATGGCAAAGAAAAAGAGTGAAGGCAGCGGCCTGCAATCATCAGCCGGACTGATGAGGTACTTTGAGGCCGATGATACTTCAATTAAGTTTAATCCAAAGATGGTGCTCGGTGCTTGCATTGGTGCAGGCGCAATAGTATTAGGACTCAACATCGCATTCGGTCTCTGGCCGCCGTAGATCCTGGCTGCCACAGGTCAATCAAGACAAAATCATATTGGCACAGCAAGCCGCGCGCAGCGATTCTTCCGAGCAAGAAATGGAGTGCTCCAAAATCAGGAGCGCTCACATGTTTTAATTTTGGATGCTAAACATCATTTGGTTTCGTGGCTCTATCTGAATTCGTCTGCTTTATTTGATTTCATGGCGTTATCCGAATTCGTCTGCTTCATCTGATTTATTCGTTTGATTGACCTTGTTTGCCTGCCCTTTTTACCTGAACTCATTTGAGCACGCAGACGGCTTTCGGCTCTCGCACCAGGAGTGCCAGGCTCTCGGATACTGAAAACTCCAGACACTCGCCCACCGGCCCGATGAAGCCCAGGCTCATATCCTGGCCGAGGACTATGGACGCATACTGTTTTCCGGAAGCCAGGAGCACTCCGCCGCCGCCAAGGATCGGGGCCTTGAAGATGCCGTCCGTGACCAGGGCCTGCAGATATTCCAATTCCGTACCGCCCTGAGGATAGCGCCGGAAGAGAAGATTGTAGCGGCCAGGAGCCAGGGCGAGAGTGTACGGTCCGTGAAAACCTGATTTGTCAAGGTTGGTCACCGCAGCGATGATATCCTCAACAGCTTTTCCCATGGAATCCCATGCAGAGAGCTTCTGCTCGGAAGAGCCCTTGCTGGTCATGAGGCCCGGAGCCTGGCGCAATCCTTCGAAGATGAGTGCCTCTTCCAGCGTTGCCGCTTCCAGAGCCGCACCGGCCACAGGCGCGGTATTGATGGGCATGCCCTCTTTTTCCGCGGCGGCAATGTCTCTCTTGCCAAGCATGAATGTCTTGTGGATCCAAGAGACCGGCACGAAGCTGCTGGTGATTATTCCGTTCTCTGAGCGGATGTCCTGCAATGGGACTGCTTTCAGGCCGAGGCCGTAGGGACCCTCGATATGCAAGAGCCTGCGTCCGGCAAGGATGCTTTTGGCGGCCTCGGTCATGGTGCTGTCCAGAGCCTTCCAGGTCTCCGGCCCGATGGGCGCGTCTTCCCGTCCTAGATACTTATTTTCCATATCCTTATCCTCCATAATTTTTATCGGCACCAATTCTTGGCACCAACTTATTTCTTAGACAAGTCGATCTTGAGCGAGCCGATGGTTGTGGCCGCACTATCCGAGGGCGTCTCGCTGCCGGATGATGGTGCATCGGATGGAGACGACGGCAAAGTCGGCTGCGCCGAAGCCGACAGTTCGGCCGCCATCTCGTCCACCTCCTTTGCGCCCTCGGCCAGCAGAGCATCTTCATCGCCTGTAAGAATGGCCAGGAGCCTGGCAAACTCGCCGGCGTGAACCCTCTCTTCATTGGCGATGTCGATGAAAACCGATTTTGCCAGCAGGTTGTCCGTGGCTTCGGCATGAGCCATATAGAGATGAACGGCCTCATGCTCCGCCGCCAGGTCAAGGCGTACCGCTCTGATCAGCTCCTCTTTGGTGAGCAAACGGTCGGGCACTTTGCCGCTGAATGGATTAAGGAACTCGGGCATTTTAATCTCCTCGACTGGAGGGAACGAAAAAGGATGCGGACCGGATGAACGGCTACCGGCTAAAACGGTTGACTCGTATTCGGTTGACTGTATTGCCTGATTCCATTCATTCTTCCAGGCCAAAAATTTTCATGCTCGGAAAGCATATCAATAGCCGAATCTGTTGGTTGTCCGAACCCTTTGGTCAGGTTCCCCTATATCATTTAATGTCCTTGAACATAAATATGTTTTTTGGTCTTTTTGCTTTTGGGATTTGGTTTGATTGAAAACGGCGCTCTAATCGGCATTCAGCTTAAGGATTTATGTCTCAGTGAGCCATACATCTTTTTGTTTGCCTTTTTGTTTGCTTATCTGTTGTGACTCGTCTGCTGCAATTGATTCGATGAATTTGACTTGATGCAGTTGATTCGATGAAATTTATTTTATGTAATTCTTTTTATGAAATTCATTTGTCGAAACTGCTGCTGCCGATCTTCCACGATTCATCAACAATTGCTCGTCTGCTGCTTAATTGTCCGCAGCGCTTCTTGTCGGCAGCAGCAGTCTGCCATCTATCTTATCTGCTCAACCTTGACTGAATTTACAAAGCGGTACGTTTTCTCCCGGTCGTAAGTAGAGAGGACCAGAGCCAGTGCATTGGAATCCAGAATCCCTCCGGGCCGGTCGAGGTGATAGCTTACGGGAAAGACGGCGGAAAATACTTGTTCCCCCAGCGGGCACTTGGCTCCGGCAGCCATAAAGCCGGGCCGGCCATCAATCACTCGGTTTTCAACGCTGATGCTTCCGCAGACTCCCGACTTGGTGAGCGTATCATTGACCATAGCCATCATGCTCGAAGAAGAGACCTGGCTGGCGGCGCTCTTCGAGTACATTATAACTGATACCTTCATCACTTTTTTTTGGTCTTCGGAAGACGTCAGGACCAGCGTATCAACCAGGGTTTTGACGCCTCCTGATTCGCTATTTCCTTGAGACACGCTCGTTTTGTATCCGTCCATATCCGACCAGTTGAAGCTGATCTTCCATTTGTCGAGATTTTCCGACGCATGAGTTATGCTTACGTCATCCATAACTGATGCCTGCGCGCTCGACAACAGAAAAAGCGTCAAGAACAGCAGGAGAACGGGACCGCAATACACCAGACTGCCGTATACTGGACTGCCGCATAATGCTCTCACAAATATCCCTCCCAGGATTATCGAGATCATATCATCGATATTATCATCATATCATCGATCATATCATCGATGCTATCACTTGATACTATGGCTAAATTCTAATTGGTGAGAACTAAAATCAATCGATATAAAGATCTTGGAACAAAAAAGCAAAAGCTCTGGAAATTTGGTGAAGATGTTTTCAAGCTATGCTCCAGGCTCCCGTTCTCCGATTGGCCTTTGGCCTCCTGCATCTCAGAAAAGAAAAAAGAAAAATTGATGCCAGGAAATCCCGGCATTTTTTTAATTTTGTAGGCTCGATGATGGTGATTTTGCTTATTGGCCTACAGAGGAGCCATGCGCGGCAGTATGTTGGGATTGATGCCCTTCGCCAGTTGCGTCACATCCTTGAACTTGCTTTGAGATGTCGCCGCCGCTGCTGCCGGTTCTGCAGCGCTCTGTGTGATATTTACGGTCTGCTGGGCATTTTCTTCCTTGTCTGCGGCCTCAGAGACGGTCTCCGCGACGGGTGCAGCGGCTGCTGATGCGGCTGGTGCGACTGTTGCAGGAGTGTAGCCTGATGTGTCCGGACTGATCATCGTGGCTGCAAGATCGCCCCGCGCAGCTTTGCCGCTGCTGTCGGACCGAACGTAGCTGCCGGTAAAGGAATCGCCCTCGATCGTGCCGCCTAAATAGGCAGACGCCAGCACATCGCCCTGCATGTACGCCAGCGAGATGTGGATCGAGTTGCCGGAGAGCGAGCCGGATACAATGCCGTTCCAGGGATTTTCTCCTTCAAACTTGGCTTGGCCAAAGACCGATTCCCCGGATTGGTTCAAAGCCATAGTGATGTCTGTGCCCGCCATAGATGCCTTCCAGATGCCTTGCATGTTGATGGGCGCTGCCGGAGAGCTGCCTTCGGAGCTTCCTGCGGCTGTGCTCGCATTTTCCGAAGCATTGGCGGCAGCAGCATCGACGCCTGCATTGGTGGTGTCATTGGCCGGAATAAAAGTCGTATCGTTTTCGTCTGCCGCTGCCGCGGTCCGATCTTCCGTCCGGTTTGCGGGAGCCGCATCGGTTTCCGCGCCCACTGCCAGGGCAAAGGACGCCATGAGCGTCAGCAGAAAAACATTCAATAAAATCAAGGATAATTTCTTCAACCCCAAACCTCCGTTTGCTATTCTATTGAATTCTACAGTATCCGCTCTTGGTATATCATCATTTGTTCTCTAACATCCGTTTCACTACCGTCAGTTCACTATCATCAGTTCTACCATCAGTTCTACCATCAGTTCTACCATCAGTTCTACCATCAGTTCTACCATCAGTTCTACCATCAGTTCTACCATCAGTTCTACCATCAGTTCACTACCATCAGTTCACTACCATCAGTTCACTACCATCAGTTCACTACCATCAGTTCACTACCATCAGTTCACTACCATCAGTTTTGCTGAGGCTCTATCGGTTGACAGTACTCTCGTTTGACAGTACTCTCGTTTGACCGCACATCAGGCTCATCTTTCGCGCCTTCCCTTTCGCGCAATATTGCCACGTGCATCGTTGCCACATGCTTCATCGCCAAATTTATATTTCCTTTAACGCTTGGGGTGAGGAAAGGTGACCTGGCTTGATGGGAATTAATGAGATGGGATTCGAGGTCTTTGAGGAGATGCTCGATTACTCGGATGAGCTGCTAATTGAGGTTCACGAGCTTGAAAACGGCGCGGTGGTGGCCGATGCCGGTGTGAAGGCGAGAGGAGGAATTGGTGCCGGAATTTATCTGAGCCGCCTATGCATGGCGGACCTGGCTGATGTCCAGCTCACCCCTTGCGATATTAAGGGCAACCTCGTTCCCGGAGTCCAGGTGGCAACGGACTATCCGGCAGTGTCCTGCATGGCATCGCAGTGCGCCATGTGGCAGGTCAAGGCTGACAAGTTTTTCGCTATGGGCAGCGGACCGGCGCGCGTGCTGGCGCGCAAAACTCGCGATCTCTACGAGAAGATCGGCTTTGAAGAGTATGCCGACATTGCGGTTCTGGTTTTGGAATCAAGCAAGCTGCCGGATGCAGCCGTGGCTGCCAAGATCGCCGAGCAGTGCGGAATTGACGCTGCGGATCTGCGGCTGGCCGTGGCTCCCACCAACTCGGTAGCGGGTCTCGTTCAGGTCTCGGCCCGCGTGGTTGAGACGGGACTGCACAAGCTCTTCACCATGGGCTTTGACATCAACACCATCAAGAGCGGCTGGGGCCGGGCACCCATCTCGCCGATTGTGGGAGACGCGACCATGTGCATGGGCTCCTCCAACGATGCCATCATCTACGGCGGAGAGACTTACTACACCCTGAATTATGAGAATCTCGATGAGCTGCAGCAGTTCCTCAAAGGCATGCCCTCGTCAGCCTCACGGGACTACGGCTCGCCATTCTACAAGACCTTCAAGGCGGCAGGCTTCGACTTCTTCAAGGTGGATCACAACGTCTTTGCTCCGGCCAAGGTCGTCATGAATGAAACCAAATCCCGGCGAACCTTCGTCTGCGGCAAAGTGAATCCGGACGTGCTCATGGAGTCATTCAATCTCGAAGTGCTGGAACCAGTGCTCGGCTAGAACCAGTGCTCGGCTAGAATCCATCATTTCATACTTTTTTGTCGGCATAATCCAGCACATAGCCAAATCCGATCGTGATGACCGGAATCATCAGGTAGGTTACGGCGATGTCTTCGGCATAATCCGGAAGCGGCATCTTCATCGGGCCCTCCGTGAAAAGCATTAGATCAAGGACGATGCTCATGCAGAGCCATACAACCCCGATAAGAATTCCATCCTTTTGAAAACCTTCCTTAATGCTCGTGAGATAGAGGATGGCGAAGAAAACCGTCCAGGCGGCGATCACTACGGGCATGATGGACTCGAAGAGAGGACGCTGCGCTGCTCGCAAGGGAAATATCAGAACGGAAACGACGAAGGGTATAAGCCAGAGGAGAAAGCCGAATAGGCCCGCCTTCATGTATTTATTCATTTTCAAACTCCCGCATTTTGCAGATTGATTTGGCTTGTTGATCGCGCCTTTGCATTATCTCTTTTGCGACTAAAAAAGCTGTCTCTTCTCAAGGTTTCTTCTCACGGGTTTAAATGCGCGATAATTCCCGGAATTCACCCAAAGGTTTTAACGCTGCAAAGCCCTCAGGCTGCATCATGAACTTCGGCGGCCTCTTTAAATCCAAACCCAAGCCTCGCATAGCGGAAAGCCCACCCGTGAACTATCTGGAGCTGAGGACCAAGCCCTATTATATCGTGGCCTCCGTCGAGGTCGGCAACACCACAACCAAAAGCATCCTCACGGCCACGGATATGAACACCGGCAAGACATATATCGTCAACAAGACCGTGAAGATGACAAGAGACGTGCGGCTGCCCAAGCCCGGCGAAGAAGTTTTTGCCCACACCATCAACGGCACGCCGCTCACCAGGGAATCCATCGCAGAGCTTGTGCGCAACACTTTGGTGGAAAGCCATGAGAAGGCAAGGCTCGACATCAAGACCGATTTACACTTTGTGGTAAGATCCACGGGCGTCGTGGCCGAACTTGATTCCCCTGATCAGGTCGGCGCGTTTATTCAGGCTCTGGCTCAGGGCTGCCTGATGGCGGGAGTTCCGCCCAGGCTCATGACCCCTGCCATGAGCATTCACAACATTCTTGATAGATTTAAAAATTATACATTGATCGACAAGCTGATATTCATGGGTGCAGTGGCATCCTGCTTCCCGCCCCAGGGTTCCACGGGGGTCGAGGTTGTGGCCAATGAGATGGAGGGCGAGCTGGCCACGGCAGGAATCAAGGAAGGAAGCCGCTGGACGGATGTGGACTTCAGGAACCCTTGCCTTTCTATGGATTTCGGCACAACGCTCGACGGTCGCGTGACGAGCGAGGAGCTGCCTTATGCTCACACCATCGGAAACCTGCTCGGCCTCGCCGGCGCAATTCCTGATGCCGTGGTCCAGGGAACGGGGCTTGTCAACAAGCAAACCGGCGCGACTCTGGATATCTTCGATCCCAAGATGAAGCCGGAGTACGGCAAAGATGCCAAGGCTTACGCCGACCGGATCAACGAGATCATAAAGATCGAGAAGGTCCCCATGAGCCGCAACAAGTACGGCCTCGTTCCCGTCTGCCCGGATGCGGCAGCCCAGAATAATGTCGTTCTCATCGGCTGCGATGCGGGCGTGAACGGCAGCGACCTTCCCAGGCTCTCCGAGATTGGAGCCGAGCTTTACAAATCCAAGGGGCTGAAGACGCTCTTCGGCACGCTCGATCTTGTCTGCGCCCGCATGGCGGCAAGGCTGGTGCAGGTGGGCATGGAAGAGGGCATCGTCACCAAGAATACCGCCATCGGCGTCACCGGACGAGCGGGAATCTCCGGCAACAAGCCGCTCTTGATTTTGGAGGAGTTGGAGAAGCTGGGGCTTTACGATTCTCCTGAGAAGAATGTGGTCTTCGTGGATGACGGCCTGGCTCGCGGCGCAGCGGTAATGGCCCGCTGCATGAACTCGATGGGCACTCCCAGGAACCCGCTGGGCGGCCTGCGGGGCGGCAAGTGCATACTCAAAGAGAGGATGGACTATGAGGCCGGCAAGGGCTCGGCTCCCGTGCCCCAGGCGTCTCGACCGGACAGGGACACACAGGCTTATTTCCAGGGAGGCCATAAAAGAGCCTGAAGATGCCTGCCAAGAGATCCTCATTAAAAATTGCGCAAGGTTTGGAGATCCCCGTATCGATCCTGGAGGTCGTGCGGCGAGAAGAGATGCTCTGGATTGCGAGAGATGCGGCGGGAATGGATGCCTTCCCGCCCTGCATCAAGAACATCCTGCAAAGAACCGGCGACGAAAAAGGCAAGCACAGACTGGGGGCCATCCTCTCTTCGTTCCTCGGCCAGGCGGGCTGGAGTGAGCCGGAGGCAAGGCCGCTGTGGTGCCGGGCAGCGGGCGGCCTGGATGAGCGGATATTTTTAAAATGGTTTGGAAAGATGCACTGCCCCAAATGCGCCACCATAAAAAAGCAAAGCAAGGGCTATCCGGACCTGGGAGCTGCGGAGCTGTGCATTTGCATTCCAAATGAGCGATGCCCGATGTTCGAGGGGCCGGTAGAGTATGCCTGCGGTCTGCTGTCCGAGGAGGATCGGAGGAGCAAAGGCGTTCTTCGGCCCATCAAGTCCTATTATCTGGCAAGAATCTATGATTGGTCCAGAGGCAGGGAAGCCGAGATCGAGCTTTCCGAGGCTGAGCACAAAGACCTTGAAAAAACATTGTTGGAGCAGGCAGGTCAAAGGAACAAGATGCTGGCATGCACAGGGGCCAAGGTGCGCGGCAGGCTTCGCCCCAAATTCCTGCTACAAGATCGGGAAGGTCCGCGCAGGCAGATGCTCTCGGATATTTTATAGATTATTTTTGAGAAATTATATTAAAATTAAATTGAAATTTGGCGTTGAAATTCGGCTTGAAAAATTCAAAAAATAAAAAGCCGGTCTCTTCCGTTTTATCCCAAATCCTTAACGGCAGGGTTGCCGCTCTGGGCATTTCCTGTCTCGGCTCCGGTGGCTTCAACGACCTCGATATCCAGTGCATTCTCGAAGTTTCCGGTTGCTTGCAAGGATGCCGATGCAATTGATACTTTGTATTCACCGGCTGCGACTTTGGCAGTCCAGACTCCGGAATATTCGTGCTCGTCTGTCTGCCGGAGGCTCACTTTTCCCACCTCTTTGCCGTTCGCATCTTTGATGGTCGCAACCGCCGTAATCATGCTTTCATTAGCCGGTACACTTGTGCCGTCGGCGTTGTTCTCTCTGAAAATGGCGCTGATCTTAACTGCGCTTCCGGAATTGACCGGCGCGGGCGTTGAGGTGATGTTGATCAGATCAATGCTGGCCTTGGCCGTGCTGGAAGCGCTCTGTGAAGATGTGCCGGATGAATCGTCCGATGCCTTCAATTTGCCTGCATCCTCGTTATTGAATTGGGAACTCGTCTGTCTGACGACCTTTGGCCCAAATGCCAATGGATCTTCGCTTGTGGCTTTTCCCGCGATAAAGTTGTCAGCCGTTTGACTCCAATCTCCTTCCTGGGTGCATGTTGCGCATACGGCGGATGCATTGGCAGCCAGGCCGAGAACTGCTACCGCAAAAGCGGCAAGGATCATAATTAATATCGAATTTCTCATAAACTGAAACCTCACTCTCTCTTTCTATATCACGGAGGGATTTGAATGCGTGAATATAAACTCGCGTTCGTGTTCTGTTTATTTGATTCTGACGCTTAGAATCGAACCTGAATCGAACTTGAACCGAGCTTGAACCGAACTTGAATCTAACCAGAATCGAACCGCGATATAGATTCATAGGCATCACAAAACAATCATGGCGCATAGTGGAGCGTAATAAAAAATTTCCGGACAGCAAAGTTCATTGATTGCCGCTCTTCAATCTATGCCGCAGCTTTGCGCTTGCACCAACCGCGCATACTCACCTCGCAAGGCCAACAGCTCATCATGCCGACCCTGCTCAGCCACCCGTCCGTTCTTCAGGACTATAATCAGGTCAGCATCCATGACCGTGCTCAGCCGGTGAGCGATCATGAAGGTAGTACGACCGGCCCGCACGCTCTCCAGAGTATCCTTGATGGCCCTCTCGCTCTCCGCATCAAGGCTGGATGTGGCCTCGTCCAGGATCAGGATAGGCGCTCCTTTCAGCAGCGCCCTGGCGATGGCGATCCTCTGGCGCTCTCCTCCGCTCAGGCGAATGCCCCGCTCTCCGACAAATGTGTCGTATCCATTGGGCAGAGATACGATAAACTCGTGAATGCGTGCTCGTGCGGCAGCCGTCTCCACTTCCTGGTCGCAGGCGTCGCTCCTTCCAATTCGGATATTCTCGCGGATGGTGTCGTTGAAAAGAAATACATCCTGGGATACGACGGAAAATTGCAGGCGCAGCCGTTCCAGCGGGTAGCTGCGACTGTCGCGCCCTCCCAGCAGGATTCTGCCCGATTTGGGGTCCCAAAAACGCAGGAGCAGGCTTATGACAGTGCTCTTTCCCGCTCCGCTCATTCCCACCATCGCCACCGTTGAGCCTGCCGGAACCCGGAAGCTTAAATCCGACAGGATCTGCGGTTCAGTGGGAGAATAACCAAAGCTCACATTCTCGAATGCGAAAGACGGCTTTGATGTCTCGATCTCGCTCTCTTGAAGTGCCTGCGATCCGCCATGAGAGAATCTGTCATGAGAAAATCTGTCGGGCTCGTCTCTGACCGTCGGCTGCTCGTCTATGAGTTTGTAAAGCCTCCGGGCCCCTGCAAAGGTCTGGGAGAGCTGTTTGGATGTCTCAACGACACTCATCAGGCACGTGAAGACGCTTCCGGCCAGGATCACGGAGACCGGCAGATAGCTCTTGGAGAGTGCGCCCTGGCTTACCTGGATGGATGCACTGAGAAGGACGCAGATGATGCCTGCCGAGACGATGCTGATGCTTATTGCTCCTTGCAAGCCAACATTGCGAGCCTGTCTCGCCTGAAGGCCGAGAAGCGTTTCCGAGTTCCGGGAAAGCTCCGCCAGCCTCTCATCCCTGTAGCCGAAGGCCAGAATCTCCCTCATTCCCTGGAGGCTGTCCAGGACCTGAGCATTGAGCAGGGCAAGTTTTGCCCTCAGGTTCTCTCCGAGAGCCCTGCCGATCCAGAAAGCAAAGCGCGGCATGAGGGCCAGCATTATCAGGAAAACCAGCAGCACCTCCGCCACATGCAGGTTTATGGCTGCAAGAGCGGAAAATGCCAGGATGGGAACCACGATTGCCACCATAGTCGGACCTGCGGTATGGGCGAAAAAGAGTTCCAGCATCTCGATATCCGACACTGCCGTGGATACGATATCTCCTGTTCGCATCGTGGAAAGCCTGCCCGGTGCCAGAGGCTCCAAAATCCTGTAGAACCGATCTCGCAAAGAGACCAGGATTCGGTAGGCGGCCACATGGGCCAGATAGGGCCCCAGATAGCCGAACGCTCCCCTGGCAAGTCCCAGAAGGATCATTCCCGCAGCCAGTGGGTAAAGCTCGGGAGTGGGCGTGCCCGCTACCGCCCGGGCAAAGAGAAATGCACCAATAACCGCCACGCCGATGCCGGAGATCTGTCTTAGAACCTCGGAGAGGATGGCGAGGCTCATCAGCCCCAGATGAGGCCGGATCGGACCGAGCAGGCGGAGCATCATTGAATCATGGCCGAGAATGCCCAGCCATTCCATCCACTTCATCTTGCCGGACCCCTTTTCCATCATGCTTTCACCTCACCGGCCACAGCCGCCTTCTGCATGGCCGTGTCCGCCCGATCGAATGCGGCCTTTGGCATTGTCATACTGCCGGGATTCTGGGCCCGGACCAGGCCAAAGTAGATGCCTCTCCCGGCCAGCAGCTCCTCATGGGTTCCGGACTCGGCAATCTTTCCCTTGTGCATCACCAGTATTTTGTCGGCATTTCTAACGGTGCTGAGACGGTGGGCAATGATGAGCACTGTGCGGTCTTTGCAGAGCCTCTCCAGAGCTTTTTGGATTGAGGACTCATTCTCTGCATCCACATTCGACGTGGGCTCGTCCAGGAGCAGTATCGGCGCTCCTTTCAGCAATGCCCTGGCGATGGCGATCCTCTGCCTCTCTCCCCCGCTCAGGCGCACGCCTCTCTCGCCGATGATGGTCTGGTAGCCTTGCGGCAGCGCCATGATGAATTCATGGGCATTGGCAGCCCGGGCGGCTTCGATCAGCTCCGCTTTGGTGGCAGACGGCCTTCCCAGGAGCAGATTTTGCTCAACGGTATCATAGAACAGGTATGCTTCCTGAGCCACCAGGGCCATTCTGGACCGCAGAAAATCCAGAGGAAGAGTGCGAATATCCAGGTCGCCCAGTAAGACGGTTCCCTTCTGCGGATCATGGAAACGATACAGTAGATCGATCACGGTGCTCTTTCCGGCGCCGGTTGCTCCAACCAGAGCCACAGTCGATCCGGGGGGAACTTCAAAGGAGATATCTTTGAGAACGGCTCTCTCTTCTCCATCCACCTCACGATAGGCAAACGATACTCTCTTGAATTCGATGTTTGACGACAATGACGGCGGCGCTCCGGTTGCCGTGTTCTTCACTTTCGGCTCCCGGCTCAGGATCTCGAATATGGAGTCTGCGGATCGCTTTCCGAGCAGGCTGTAGTGATGATAAAGCAAGAGGTGGCTGACATGCTCGTAAAAGAGCGAGCCCATGAGCAGGATCATGACCAGCTTATCCAGTTGCAGCGTTCCCTGGCTCAGCCGGAAGGAGGCCACGATCATTGTAATCGAATAGCCGAGGACGGGGACCACCTCTGAGACAAAGCTCGCCCCGAAGTAGAGCCGCAAGCTTTGCACAAGAGCCGATTCCAGGTTCACGGATCTCTCATGCAGCCTCTCGCCTCTCGTCTCCACCTGATGAAAGAGCTTCAAGGTGGTCATGCCTTGCAGGCTCTCAGAGAAATATGCGCTCAATTCCCGGTAAGCCTCCCATGCTTTCCTGCCCACCTTCCATTCCTCAAGATTGGTAAAGAAATAAAGTGAGAGGGGAACCAGCGGAACGAAGACCATGAGGATGACTGCAGATATGAGGTCCACATAAACGGCGAATCCGATGAACAGCAGCAGGGGCATGACCAGGCATAAGCTGATGTAGGGAATATACAGCCCCACATAGGCATCCAGGGCTTCGATGCCGTCTACCATTGTGGTCGTCAGGGCACCTGTGTTCCGGTTCTCCAGGAATGCCGGTCCGAGGTCGAAGAGATGCGAGACCATGCGCTTGCGAACTGCGGCTTTGACCGATGCCGCAGAGCGCTGGGCGGTCAGGTCGCGGGCGGCCTCGGCGGCAGCGCGAATTCCCACCGCAAGAAGCATTCCCAAAAATAGGTCCGACATGGCGGTGAGAGCAAGCCCCCCGTAAATGCCCACAATGATCCGGCCCGCCAGCATGAGCAGTGCTATGTTCGCCGCAGATCCTAATAGACCGGCGAGAAATGTTGCGGCCATCCAGCGTTTTGCCTCCTGGCTGAACTGGATTAGCCTGCGGTCAATCAGTTCTTTCAATCTTTATCCCTCGGAACGGCACAAACTCCCGGCATGGAATTTTTTAGTTCGCGCATAAGTATTAATAAATCTGTCGCTAATTATAACATAAATCTAAAAATTTGAATCCCAGTACAAAGAGACATAATATGAATAAACATAATATTAATTGCGAATATCATGAGAATAAGTGTTAAATATTAGGATGAATTTTGAAAATAAGAGGAATGCAAACATGAACTACAAAATTGCCATAACGATCTTGGTGCTCTTTTCGCTTTCTTGGCCTGCCGTCTCCATTGAAGCTCTCTACCTGGGCAACGGAGTGGGCGGCCAGGTCGTCAACCTTGATGCCGGGGCGAAGCAGCCCAGTGAGAACTACAACTATGGGAGATCCGGTTTTGTGACTCCAATCATGCCCCAGTCCATGGCCCTGAGTCCAAGCCTGATGATAACTCAGGCCAAGGGTCTGGTGAAAGAGGCCCAGGCGGCCAGGGATGAGGCGGTATCCGCCCGAGATGAAGCCAGAGCCAAGTACAACGAATCCCAGGCTTTGCTGTCAGAGATAGACGATAAGCAAAGCAACATGCAAAGCCTGCTGAAGAGTGCAGAGGCCGGTGCAAACGCCGCAGCCATGAGCGCAGCCCAAGCAGGCGAATTTCTGAATAAGACCGGGGAGGCTTACGGCAAAACACAGGGACTATCCGCGGCAGTGGAAGGCAACATCAGTGTGATGAAATCCTTGCTACAAGAGACGAAATCCCATGCAGATGCCTCGGCACTCAATGCCACCCGGGCGGGAGAATATTTAAATCAAACCCTGTCGATTTTTCAGCAAATGGCCGAAATTTACAGCGAGCCCGCAGAAGTCTGAGATAAATAGCTATTCCGGCAGAGGAGGGTCAGGCCGACGACAAAAGCAATAAAAGCGCTAAGAACGTATCTCAGGTGTATCGTTTCCAAATTGATGCTTTGAAGTCCATTCAATTTTTGACGTTCATTGGAGGTATTTTTCTTGAGGTCTCCGATGGTTTGGCAAGAATCGTTTTTCCGGCATTGGAATGATGGCTGAGCAACCTGCGATGATTCTCAAGACTCTAAATCATTGTGCACCCATCTTGATTTCGCTTCTTTGCTTCCTTACTTCTTCGCGGCTTCGTGCCTTCGCGTGAGCCCGTTTTCGCATTCTGCGGCACTTTCGTGCAAAGACTTTGCCTCACGCGAGGCCGCGAAGGACGCGAAAAATAGCCTGGATAAATTAAAAACAAGATCAACGGCTGCGAAAATAAAATATTGGTAACGAGTCCAAAGTGCGAAATGAAGATACTTAAATTTAGGCGAATAGTTCATAAATTATAGATCTGATTATGTAATTAGTAAGCATGAAACGGCGGCACTCCCCGCGGCAAGCAGTGGTATATCCAAGGCACTGTCGCATAAAGACTGGAACCAAGCTTAGCAGATCCATCGTTAAGACGAATACGCATGCCCTTAATCTCATCCGCAGCGAGCTGCGAGGTATTACGTTTGAAATTAAAAATCAAAAGCGGAGTTGACAGGTGAATCAGATGAATGAACCCGAAAACATTGAATTACAACCCTTGACCGAAGACGATATCGGACCATTGACCAAGATCATGACCGAGGCTTTTGACCATGATACCCGGATCCATCTTGGTGAGGAGAGAGGAGGTCCTGATGGGTATGATGACGGGCGGTTTTTGATAAAATGGGGATTGCATTCTCCCACGGAATCATTCAAGGTCTTACTGAACGGAATACTTATCGGAGGCGTTATCGTCTGGATCAGAAAAAACGGCAAAAATTACCTGGGAACGATTTTTATTGATCCGCTATTTCAGGGAAGAGGAATCGGGACGAAGATATGGGGAATGATCGAATCGATGTATCCTGATGCCAATGCATGGATGACCGATACCCCAGGGTTCGCAAAAAGAAACCATCACTTCTATGTTCATAAATTAGGGTTTGCGATCGTTAGGATCGATAATCCTGGGAAACAAAAGGAGGAAGTATATATTTTCGAGAAGAGAATGCAGTGAAACGGCGGCGGCGCACCCCGCAGCGAGCTGCGGGGCATCCAAGGCACCGCCGCATAAAGACGGAACCAAGCTTAGCAGCTCCATCGTTAAGACGAATACGTATGCCCTTTATCCCATCCGCAGCGAGTTGCGGGGGGCATTACGTTTAAAAAATAACTGGTTTGTCGGCTTTGTGCCGGATCTGTCACGAATCCTACCTTGGCCCCTGATCTCTCAGTAACGATTCAATACTGGATGTATGTGTTCTCAGCCTGACTCCCATCCATTTTATGAACCGGCTTGGGAATATTTGCGAAATTGGATACCTGTGCAGTGTTATTCGCAAGATTGCCTGTAGAAATCTTCGGCAGCCACATCAGTGATGCATTGGCTCCATAGGTTTGGTTCATTCGGTCATTGAATTGTTGAATCGCGGTATTATACTGCGCCACATTGCTCGCCAACTGTCCAAGCCTCAGACCTTCCTTCACGCCGTCTGTGTACGCCTGCTCAACCGGGGACAAAGCCATGCTCGGCAGAACGAGCGACAGCAATAGCACTAATGCAATAGTCGATTTCATCTGAGAAAGGACATACTGCTATTTATATAAACATATTGAGCCGAGGGACCGGCAGCTAAAATCCGCGAGCTTGGGACTGCCGCAGATAATGATTCAATCCGAAAGATATAGTATTTTATGCAAAGTTCGGGAAATGCACAGATCTATCAGAGGAAATTCATGACTGGTAAATCATAGCTGGTGTGTGGTGATATGGTTAGGAATAGAAATATTTTTTCCTGATATATTTTTTCCTGATATATTTTTTCCTGATATATTTTTTCCTGATATATTTTTTCCTGATATATTTTTTCCTGATATATTTTTTCCCTGATCGGCTGAAGAGACGGCACAGGGTGAAGCAGACTGGGTGGTTCTACCGGGAGCTTCCTCGCCTAAAGCAGCAATGAGCTGCCGGATGATTTTCTTTCCCCTACGGCGTTACACCGTCATGCCATAAACTCCAGGACTCTTCGGAGGTTCCCATAAACCACTCATTTATGTGTGAAGTTTTTGGTTTAACGCGATCTTTCACGGCACCGCAAAATATAGCCAGTAATGATACCAAAGCTCTCATACAAATTTCCCCAATTGATTATCAGATTCATTCTTACTCATATTACTTTCGAATGAGACAAATTTGGGTACAAGTTGGGATTCGACCTTTGACATATCTGAATACGACAATTGCCTTAAATAGATTGCGCTTTGGGCGTCATCGTAAAAAGAAATCATAAAGGAGCAAAAGAGATGTCTTCACGGACGGCTGCTCATATTCCATCTTCGGGACACATGGATGCGATGGCAATCGACTATAATCTGAATTCTTCAATCAAAAAGACTTGTAAAATTATTTGAAAATTATATGCTCCCGTCGGGAATATATCTATTTTCTACTGAGTAAAAGCTTTATAGGATAGCGTTTATTTCTTTATCAATGGCAAGCTCCATTCCAGACAAAACTCGCTATACCTATGTCTATCATCCATCGAGGCCACACAAGGAGAGGTGGGAAAAGCTGGCAGCGAAGGCCCATACATCCCTTTCGAAGTACATCATTTCGATAGTAGATGACGTGATTGATGAGAAAGAGGAGATGGCACCCCGGCATGTGCGCGAAATGGAAGGCCTGAAAAATGAAATCAAGTCACTGCGCGAGGACCTCCAGAGAAAAAACGTCATCGTCGAGCGATACGAGGCCGAATTAAAGCGCTATCGTGCGGCTCCGTGGACTGCATCGGATTTCGCAGGCTCCAGGAGATTGAGCGAGGACCTCGTGAGAGTTCTCAAAACACGGGGACCATTGAACAAATTCCAGCTGCTTGAAGCACTTGGGATAGATCCGAGGGAGACCGATCTAATCAAAGCCATTGATGGCCAGCTGGAGACCCTTGGAATCTTTGGTATGGTTAAGGCAGAAAAGGATATCCTGCGGTGGGTGGCTTGATGGCCGATGACCTCATAGGCCGCTACCTGGAAGACTGCTTAGTCCGCGGCATGACTCCGGGCTCCATCTCCCGCTACAAATCAGTCTTAGGTATCTTCCAGTCGTATCTTGTCGGGCGTGGAGCTGAGGTTCAACGGGCGGAACAGGCGGACCGAGAAGAATTGCGGGGCTTCATAGAGCATATGCGGAGGGATCGAGGAGCTTCGCAGAAGACCATAGAGAGGTACTTCAGCACGCTCTCCAGCTTCTATGACTACTTGATCTTCGAGGGCCTGATATCGTCGAATCCAGCTCTGATTATCCGCAAGCGCTACCTTAAACGCTACAAAGATAATGGAGACAGCCACGAAAGGCAGCTGATCAGTGTCGAGGATGCCGGCAGGATGGTTAGGGCCACTCCGACGATCCGGGACAAGGCGTTGCTTGCCCTGCTCTTTAAGACCGGAATGCGGCGCGGAGAGCTGCTCTCTCTCGATGTGGGAGATGTCAATCTGGTCGAAAATACCATACGCCTGAAGCCCACAGCGAAGAGAAGCAATCGAACGCTTTTCATGGACGATGAAGCGGCCTATCTCCTCCGGCGATGGCTCCGGGTCCGGGAGGGCGTGAACCGGAGGAATGAAGCAGCCCTATTCCTCAGCACGTGGGGCAACAGGATCTGTAGGAATGATGTCTATCGAGTTGTGACTGAGGCAGCCAAGAACGTGGGACTGCATAACCCAAAATCGGAGCGGCTGGAGGATCACTTTTCACCCCATGCTTGCAGACATTGGTTTTGCACTCATCTCTTTCGGGCCGGGATGAGGCGAGAGTACATCAAGGAGCTGAGGGGCGATAGTCGGAAAGAGGCGTTTGATTTATATAACCATATAGATTTAAAAGAATTAAAAGAGGCTTATTTGGCGTGCATTCCGCAGTTGGGGATATGACTGCCCCGAACTGTGGAAGTGATAAATGGGGCCGCGGAAATATCGTTAAGAGCGATATCGCTCAAAACAAGATAACCGCCCAGATGGGCGCGCCAAGATGTTTTGAGGAGCCCCCTATACTGGGCAAATCACATCTTTAGTCGTTGTATTCTTAACTAGATACTCATTCAAAGATGCATTCTTGAAAGCAGATATAATGGTTAGAACCCTTTTAGTTTGATCTCCATTCTGATCCATCGGAAGGGTCACACCCCAACATTTTTGACCGCCTTTCTTGAAGAGTCCAGTACCAATCGCCCCATTACCATATTTTTCTACCGATACGCGGCCGCACATATTTTCCATGGAAGAACTCAAAGCATTCTCCAACAAGCTGGTAGAGAAGGGCCTAGGCAAATCCATGATATAGATGAATCCCGCCGATTTTGTGTGGAGGTCTATTAAGATCGTCATATCAGTAATTATATCATTATCATCTATGGTGGTGTCGCTTGGATCTATTTCGGGATCCAAGGTACCAAGATCTAGCGATATGTTGCATTTGCCTACTTGGATATCTTTCGCCAAGCCCATCGCGGATATAGAAATTAATAAAAACATGATTATTACAAATTTCTTCATGATTGATACCCCAGGTTCGAATAGTTGGATCTGATGAAAAGGGTTTCGGGTGACAAAGTCGTTGGCAGAAAATAGAGAGCGAGCGGGGCTATTTGGGCGGCTCTTCTTTTTTGTTAGGATCTGGATATTCATCAAATGCCCTTCTCACCAGAATATATTCTGGCTGGAAATGATCAAGTTCCATCTGCATAACTCGGCGAACGTCCTCGGAGCTGAGCAGTTGAAAAAGATTATGAATATGGAATTTGATATATTCATTTATTATACTCTCTTCACCAGTTGCATCTCTGGGCGCGTGATTTGGAATAACAACGATTTTCTCATGATGGTCGGTTTGTATGACGGGGACGGCCCCGGCTATCCATAGAAAATACTCCAATATATTAATCAAATGACTTATCTCATAATGTGTTATCAATTTTTTAATCTGTTTTGGTGGCAAATATCTTGAAATGGTAATCGCTACGACGGGCAACGTGTCTAACCACTTCTTAAATTTCCTTCGTACAATAAAATCATTAGCTTTATCTCGGACCTGTGCACCATGATTTTCTTCTAATTTTCTTTTTTCCGTGTCAGTAAGCATGTTCTATAATAGTTAGTGAAACTACATACCCTTTTCGGATGAGTTAATCTATCCCAACGCGATTATTTATCCAATAATTTTTATAGATTAGTGGCTTACACTAATATAGATAGAAAGACTTAAATAGATTAATTGAATACTTGATATATAGTAATTAAAAGATAGGCGGTGAGATTACGAGATCGGTAAAATTTCCAGCAACTCTGATGGCGAAAGTTGATTCGAGGACTCGCAAAGCGGTTGAGAAGTTGGCTATGAAGGACGGTCTAAGCCTGGGGGAAGTGACGCGTGATCTTCTGAACGAAGGCATAAAGGCCCGAGGGATCGAATGCTGAAAAAGATAGAAGCGGGAGGCCAAGCGGTGCAGTTGTCCAGACCAAACCGCCAGGCCGCGAACACGCGCAGATCACGGTGTCAGATATGAGTAGTGCTGTTTCTGAATTTAAACCTATCTCGGAGCCTGAACCCCGCTGGCCGATAGACCGAGAAGAAAACCGGAATATCCTGCTTCGAGCATTTATCAAAGACGGTTTCTGCATAGCGGCCTTTGCCCATGATGTCCTCGCGTTGCCAGCGGCGTTAGAACCTCAACTTCGCGGGCTGGTGGGCCGCAAAATTTCGGTGCTGTGTTTCGAGAATCGCTATCGTGTGCATGACCTTTCGGGAGAGGAGCATGCCTGACTCATGCCGGGCGACTGGCGCTCCCTGGAGCGCAAAGTCGAGCGGAAGCTGTCAATCAATTGCGTTTGGCTGGCTGGCTCTATTCGGTCCGAGGCCGGGATTCATTTTCAGCACCTACCACACAAAACCCGCATGGCTGCAATGGAATGAAGGTGACCGCCATCATGGGCTCGCCCGTTTTCATGTAGCACCCAACGGCGAGATAGACAATGAGCCCATGCAAGCAATCCAGCGCAAGAAGCCTTGCCAGGTCTCTTCGAAGCAGTGGGGCCGGTACTGATGGCCGCCACAGCAACTGAGCTTACCCGCAATCACTACCAAAGGCCCGAGGTTCGCGATATTATCAGCAAGTTTGCCCTGCCCGGAGAAGGGTTCTGGCGTGCTCTGAATGGAGACTTCCATAGATGGTATCGGTATTCAAAAGAGGGTGGGCTTGCTCGGCTGATAAACGCGACAGAGGACTACGATGAGATCACTAATGCTTATCGCACTCTCTACCAGACCCTAAACGTCTTCGATCCAGGCCTGTGGATGATCGCCAGGCCAAAAAAGGAGATCACCTCCGACAATCCTCTGGGGACGCCAGCGGATACGGTAGCCTACACCCTGGGCACTGACATTGACAAAGGCCATGGCTGCGACATTGAGGATCCCGAGGTAAAGAAGGCCGTTGAAGCTGCCGCTCAATTCCTTGTGGACTATCTGAAGGAGCACGGCATCCACGAGAGCGTTTGGGTGCTCTTCTCGGGCGGCGGGATCTACGTTGAGGTCCACCACGAGTTATGCAGGCCGAAATCGTCAGCACCAGAGGACAGGCAGGCATTCTTCGAAGAGCTGACCGACCGATACAACACGCTCATCAAGCATGTAGAGACGGAATTCTTCGAAGCCCACCCGGAATATATCGATAAAGTAAAATATGACGCGCTGAATAATTCCAAGAGAGTCTTCAAGTGCATCCTCTCCATCCACAAGAAAAAGCCCTATGCAGTGACACCGCTTAACCGGGATGCAATCAAGATTGACTTTGAACGCACCCGTGTTCCGTTGAAGGCCGATATGATAGATGAGGCCAAGACGTGGTATTCCACCTTTGATCCTGCTGAACGTGAACCTCTGCTCAAGCTTCTGGATGAGTTCAAGGAGACCGAGGAAGAGAAGAAGCGATCGACTCACCATTTCGAAGAGATATGGATATCGAGCACAAAGGCCGATCAAAAGGCCTTCCCACCCTGCATTAGGCATATAATCAACATAGCGAACCCTGGTGAAGGGAAAACAAGATTTACGGCGGTTCTATCTACATTCCTTTATCAAATGGGGTGGGATGAAGAGGAAGCCTGGAACCTCGTCAAAACCGTCTCTGATCAAAATGGGCTTAATAATGCCGGTCATGTTTTTGATTCATGCTTCGGACGGATAAGCTGCCCTTCATGCAAGACGATTCAGGAAGATGGCGCCGGCTATCCTCATCTCGGACTAAAGGGGCTTGGAGCCTGTTCGCCGGATGATAAATGCGACAAATGGCCAGGCGACTATGGAGTATTGGACTTCTTCAGCAAAATGAAAGAGGCCAACGCGAAGAGCAATGACAACGGCTATAAGGGCGCACTGATTGAGCTTAAGGACGTTGCAGACATCCATTATGATAAGAACGGCAAGATAACGGAAATTCGCTTTAGTCCTACATTCGCAGCCCAGGCGGTTCTTGATAGAATGCCATTGGCGATGTCCAAGGACTCCGAGGATATCTATCGATTTGATGGCCAGATCTACCGGCCAGACGGCGCACGCATAATCGATCTGGCTTTATGTGGCGCGGCGGGCGATCTCCTCACAGCTCTCAAGCTCCGCGAGGTATTGAGGCGGATCAAGAACATACTTCTCGATAATCCAGTGGTATTCGACCCTGATCCCTACCTTCTCGGAGTCAAGAACGGCGTGGCCAATCTCCTTACGGGCGAAGTCCGAGAATACCGACCCGAAGATCTGATCCAAGACCAAATACCGGTCTCCTTCGATCCCTCGGCCAGGTGCCCGGCATTTCTGGCCTTCCTGGAGTCGATCACTCCCAACGTAAGCGACAGGATCACCCTAATAGACTGGTTTGCCGCCACAGCAATTAAGGAACCCCTGGCATACGTGCTATTTCTTCTCGGGCTTGGACGGAACGGCAAAGGTCTTTATGAAAACCTGATTAAGAAATTCTTTGGCGATACTGCCTTCAGGGAAATGCCGTTGGCCGAAGTGGGTAAGAACAACTTTGCGGCGAGCGGATTCTATCGCAAACGCGGCTGGATTGCATCAGAGACTGGAAAGAAAAAAGCCGCCATTGGCACCGATTTCTTGAAATTAACATCAGGCAATGGTTCAATCGACGGAGACCGAAAAAACCAGAGTCGGATTCAGTTTGAGCCCTACTTTCAGACGATTGTTGACACAAACAACATGCCTCGGATCGACGACAGTTCAATCGGCTGGCGAGAGCGGTTTGTGAAGGCTGATCTCCCGTACACGTTCCTGATGAATCCAGACAAAACAAATCCTCTGGAAAAACAAGCAGATCCGGACATGGAAGCCAAGCTTTCAACTCCGGGCGAGCTTTCTGGCATACTCAATCTCGTGCTCTTCAGATCGGTAGCAATCGGGAAGAGCAGGACTATCCACAAGCGAGCGGGCGCTGAGATGTTCGCAGAGTACGCGGAGCAAAGTTCCTCTGTGGCTACGTTCCTGGAGATGTTTTGCGAATTTGTGACAGAAGGCGTCGATTTTTGGACACCATCAGGGCCAATATATGAACAGTATTGCAAATGGTGCAGCTATAAAGTAGGCGAAGTAGTGGACATTAGATACTTCGGCAAGCAATTAAAGAACTTTTGTGGTGGATTTGAACCCAAACGTAGTAAAGACAAAGACCGAAAGAATACCACGGAGTATAAGAGGCTCAATTTCGATAGCAAAAGATGCACCGAAGTATTGAAGGCTTTACAGCAATCGGTTTCTAAAGATGTCTCAGTTATGTCTCAAAGTGTCTCAATGATGTCTCAATCAGAAAAGAGCCAACAGATAACGATGTCTCAATTGTCTCAATCAAATCTATGGATTGAGATCTTAAAGAGATTTGGCGATCCTTCAAAGATCCCAAATAATCCTATAGAGAACAAAGGTAAGAATTTCATTGAGATGATTGAGACAATTGAGACATCAGCACTAGTCGAGCCTGTGGAAGACCGACTTAATAGAGACAAAACTGAGACATTGACTGAGACAAAGACCATCGAGGCCGATCTCCTCCGAGTCGAAGAGCAGAGGGAAGTGGATGAGGCCCATACCAGGGAGCAGGCAGGCAAGTACACCCCGAAGCGGCCAAAGTCCTACTTGGAAATGGCCGGAAGCGTCCCCTATGACACCTCTTCGCCGGAAGCTGAGAAGATCTGTCGTTCCTTCCGTTGGCAGCTCGCCAGAGGAATGGCCCCGAGGATGGATGTGCTTGTCAAGGATACCGGATTTTCCCAAGAGGCTATCGAGAGCTATCTAAGCGGAGTTCCCTGGGTCCGCAAAGACGATTCCTCGCCAGCTGGGATCGTGGTCTATCTGCCTGTGGAGGCCTCGGCGTGACCGACCCCGCCGCCGTCGCTGGCCTGCTGAAGCTCAGATCATATCTTTTTGAGTCCATTGCGCAAGCGGCAGATGAAATCAAGTCTATTGATGACGAAATTGAGAACATACTTCAAGGCAAGAGGCCAGGAGCAGGAGCAGCATAAATGACGAAAGGAAAATGCCATTCACGAGGCGCTAGACGCAATGCTATGCGATGGATCGAGCAGAGTCGGAAGAAGAGCCGGAAAGCGAAGGCGAAGAGCTACGACCGCAAAGCCTACGATGGCAACGATGGCGAAGACCCCCCTAGGGGTGCGTCTGAATTACAGAACCGGAGGCGGTAAGCATGGTAGAAAAAAAGAAGCCCGAATACATCAAACTCAAAAAACCCGACGACGTCATGGCCTACGTGCAACGGCTCATAAACCGCCTTCGACGCGAGAACAAGGAAATTGAACAGCTCGGCAAAATCACCTATTTGCTGAATACCTGGACTTCTGCGTTTAAAGCTCACGTTGAATTTACAGAAGTGCGAAAACTAAAGGAAGATATCGAACATCTTGAGGAACAGATGAAGCAAAACGGCGGCGGGCGGTATCAATGAAAGATATCTCCGGCATAGCACGCCGACTGAAAGAGATTGCATCGGAAGTCCACGCGACACAAACTCCATCCACCGACGAAGACGGCAACCCCGTGTGGATTGATGGCAGTGGGCTACATGTCGCATTCCAAGTAATGAGAATCGGGCGAGATCTTGGCAGGAAGACGATGCTTGCAGATTTTCCACCCGATCTCTTGAAGCAAATAGGGCTGTGGTCACGCGCGGAGTTGACACCCGAAGACAGCCAGGTCGCCAGGATCACGAAAGCGCTTTGCCAGCAGATCCTCGCCGAGGGGCATAGATGATTGTCGCCCTGGGCGCACTGAGGCGGCGCATGGAGGGCTTGAGGGCAGCCATACCGAAGCCCGCGCCCTGGCCACCGGAACCGGGTTCGTTCGAGTGGTGTTTATGGACCAAACTTGAGCAGCCTGTTGAAAAAATGAATTCTATGGACATGTACCTCAAAGTTGCCGAAAAAGTGTGGACGGGCGAAGCTGAGGCCGTTGTAAATGATTGTGAGGTTGCCATATGCTAGTCAAAATAAAAATCGTGGGAAGTGCAGGGGATCTAATACCAAAAATCGAGAAGATGAGCCCCGAAGACCGCGAGTGGTTGGATAAGAAATTCCAGGAAAAGCCGAAAGGAGAGCCCATGCAAATGGATCTTCCCGAGGCTATTCGGCTCTTAACTGCGTTTAATGAAGTCGAAAAAATATATTTCGAGGTTAGATGAACCTGAAGCCGCTCAAGAAGGATTTCAAACAGCTCACCACGAAATACCATCCTCCCTGTGCACTGTGCCAGGCATTGTCGGCCCTGAGTGACGACGAACTTATAGAGCTGGATCTGTTCACGGAAGGTAAAATAGTCGCACTGAGCCCCGCCCTGGCCGCGAAGGAGTGGCCTGAGCCGTCGCCCTGGTGCAAGTGTTGTGGCCGGGAATAGTCCGGCCTGCATCACAAAGCCGCTAGGGATCTCCTCCCACCGGCGTGAATGTTTTGTAATTAAATATACAGAGGTAGATACAAATGGCAGAAATTGATACACAACTGGCAGAAGCCCAAGCAGAAGCGATGAAAACCGGCAACTGGGGCAAATACAACAGATTGGTGCTGCAAAAATCAAATGCCGAAGTTGTGCCGGAAAGAGTAACAAAAATCGAGGATGGCAAGGCCCTTTTCTTGCCCGACTTCAAGCGGCTTGAATCCACTCTTCAGAAGAAGCTTATGGATCCGAGCACAGGATTCAATGAACGTATGCGGTTACAGGAAAAACTAACGACCCTTTCACTTCACTGGCAAGAAAGCGGCATCCGCGACCCCGGCGTAGTTGTGGCCCTGCGCGACAGCATCATCGGCAACCTCAAAGAGGCCGGGACCATGAGCCTTCCCGAAGCGGATATGGAAGCGATCTTTGGCGAACAGCGGCGTCACCTGGCAGAGCTGAATTCGATCATTTCTGAAGCTCAGCAAAAGGGGTTGATCTGAATGGCCGCAGGCGTTAAAGAGACCACTATCATCACCGACGCCGCCCTGACCCCCCTGGAAGAGCTGCCCTTTGTGCGTGTCAGGCTTGCCCCTCAAAGGGATGCTGTGGGCCGCCAACGTGCCCAGGACCGCACCGCGCTACTTGTCGCAAAGTGGAAGATCTTGCGCGAAAATTTGCCGATGATCCGAGCGTCGTCTCTGTCGTGCTGTGAAGCGGTCGAAGGCAAAGCCGGTGTGGTGACTCTTCGGATATTCGACAGGCCGAAGTATGACGCGATCCAAGCGAGCATCAAAGAGACCGTTGAGCTGATAACCAAGCTCGATCAGGCAGCGCGAGAGCTGGATGCGATGCACGCAGGATTCTTGAGCGAGCTTCATAACACCCGCTCCAGCCTTCAAGGTGTGGAAAACCAACAACGGGCAATGCTCAACACGTTCGCCTCTGCTGCTATCCAGCGCGGCACAAACTCGCGGAAAAGCGTTGAGGACATCCTGGCAGATGATCAGCTCTACCAGGGCAGAAAAACAAATGTTGAGTTCCAAATAAAGACCGCAAAGGCCGGACTGGAAAAAATACTCGCAGATATAGAGCGTATCGAGAGCATCTTAAGTACGTGCGGATGCTGAGGCGACCGGCCTCTAATCCTTTTTATGAAGCGAAAGAAGAAGCCCCGACCCGAGGATGAGCCGGACCCCACCAAGGCCGCTCTTCTGCAGGACCTTGGCCGGGCACTACCCAGCAAATAATTTTTTTCAGAGGTGATTAATTTTGACTTACATTCCAACAATTTGGAAAGAGCATAGCATGTCACCGAGCGAGAAGTTGGCAGGGCTGCAGAATGCCGAGACCATCTACAGCTCGCTTGTGTCGTATCTGGATTCATATTTCCATGACAGCAGCTACTATCTGAAAACAGAAGCCGATGCAAAGTTCTTCGGACTCGGCACTGGTGGAAGTGGCAGCGGCCTGGTAGCCGAATTCCTGGACGGGATGACCGCTCAGCAGATCCTTGATGCCGGATTCCCATCAGGCGGTATCTGTGGATGGGCTGGAAGCGAGGCGGCCATTCCCGGAGGCTTCGACCTCTGCTCGGGCTCAAACGGGACGCCCAACCTTAGAGGAAGGATTCTGGTATCGGCTGGCGGCAGCTACACCAGAGGGCAGTCTGGCGGCCTGAATACCGCATATCCATCGGCGTATTCTGTGACCATCGCCTCCCATGCGATCACGGCTGATGAACTGCCGCCCCATACACATGGATACGTTGATTATTATAGAAATTCTGGTTCTGCCGCGAGTTCGTCTGGAGGCGGCGGCAATGCAACGGACCATTCCGGCTATTATACAGATGCCGCCACGTCAACCGGACATGACCATCCTGCGACCTTCTCAGGCGAGGCCACGGACATCAGACCTGCATTCATGGCCCTTTGCCTGATCTGCAAGAGGTGATCAACACGTACATTCCTCCTTTGCCTCAATATGTGCCTACAGAATGGGGACCAGGCGTGTTTATGTCGGGGAAGAACCTCAACCACCTCGAAACACAATATCCTCTGATGAAGGCCATAATAGACGGCCACAATCACGATGATGAGATTGATTCAAAAGCGCTTGCCGATTCTACATTCTTCAGCGTGACCAACATGGGCAGTGGTAGCGGCTTTGATGCCGATATGATTGACGGACTGCATGTTGCTGATCTAATCGCCAATGTGCTGCCAGTAGGCTCGATCATCTGGTTTAAAGGCACTGATGCCCAACTCCCACCGGGCTGGAAGATCATGAATGGCCAAACGGGAACATCTGACCTGAGAGACCTATTTGTGATCGGGGCCGGTGGCAGCTACGATGCTGGCGACACACAAGGGGCCTTCTCTACTCCCATATCAGGCAGTGTCTCTGTGGGGTTGCATACTCTGACTGGCGACGAAATGCCTTTGCACACTCACGGTTATGTGGATAGGTCAGACAACTTGTCTTCCACGATCTCAGGCGCGAGCACTCCTGCAGGTGTTGGCGGCGAGACCTCAACCAACAGAACCACGGCCTCGGCTGGCGGCGGGCAGGGGCATGGGCACCCAGGAAGTTCAATTGTCCTAAACAACCTGAACTGTGTGCCGCCTTGGTATGCCCTCTATCTCATCAAGAAGGTGAACTAATGTACACTCCAAAAGCATGGGGTCCTGGTGACTCGGTCCAAATTTCCGACATGGACCACATCGAAACCCAATTCAGCGAGGCTTATAACTACTTCCTCGAACACGGCCACGACTCCCGGTATTATAACAAAACGGCAGCCCGTGAAACCTTTTGGTACAGTGGCAACGATGGGTCGGGTTCAGGAGCGGATGCCGATCTGATCTACTCAGCATCCGGAAACTTGCACGCGTCATCTTTTGCGGGCCTGGGGATTCCGGCAGGGCTCATAATCTGGTGGGAAGATCCAGTTATCCCGGACGGCTGGCATATCGCAAACGGCGAAGCTGGCACAAGAGACCTTCGAGATCGATTCATCATTGGAGCAGGCACGGACAGTGGCTATTCTGTGGGAGATACCGGCACCGGCATTCACGCACCGCTTGGAAGCATCTCAATAAGCGGACACGCTCTGACCGCAGCGGAGATCGCCGGGCATCAGCATGGAATGAATGATATGTTCGATGGCTCCGGATATGGCGGCCCTGTGAATTTTCCAGGATCTACAATGTACTTTCCCGGCGGGCAATTCACAAGAAGCCTGACAACCGGCTACAGCTCGGTCGGAAAAGCCACGGCCGATGCCCATTTGCATTCCGGGAGTTTCACAGGCAACAATTTTCAGGCATTGCCGCCGTCGTATGCACTTTTTTGCATTCAAAAACTTTGAAAGAACCAGTGGCCTATACCATTTGAGGTGATCAGAATGATATCAAAAATATTCATTGTATTTTGTCTGGTGGTGGGCTTGATCATGCCCGCCATGAGCATGAACGAAACGCAAGCCGCTTACCTGAAAGGTTTTGATGACGGCTACCTAATGGGCTCCTTGCACATGGACGCGGCTAATACCAACAATGTGACCGTGATCGAGCTATTCAATCAGAATGTGGTGAAGTTCAACGAATGGGCGAATACCACATTTTCACCAGAAGAAGCCAAGCGAATATGTCTAGCAGTTATTCCTTTGAGAGGATGATAAAAATGGCAACTTCAAACGACATCAAGGCAGCTTACGAAAAACTTGAGGCTGCCAAGGAAGAGCTATACCTAAAAGAAGAGGCCCGCATTGAGGCCATACTGGCGAGAGAGAAGGCTTTCATGGCCGCTATGGACAGAGCCCGTGTAGAAGATGAGATTACCGACCCCGGAAAGCTGCAACAGCGCGGGGAGAGGGGCAGCAGAGCAGAGCTAACCGACCTGCATATCGCAGAGAAATCCAGCCGCAAAGCCCAGCATGACTATACCATGGCAGGCATCCGTGTGGACAGCCTCAACAAGCAGATCGAAGCCGAGAAGCTGGCTTTGCAGAGGTGATGAAATTGGATGAACGAATCCTTTGCCCACACAAGGAATGCGACCGCTATTTAAGCGACGGATCGTGGTGCATCGAGAATGGATGCTTCGGGAAGATAGGCATCACTGTGGCGGAAATGGTACCTAAGATCGCCCTTGGCGGGTGGGGAATCCATCCGAAGAGATTTCTCAAAGGCGAGCTGTGAGGTGACCACCCAAAACTTTTTTGATGTATCTTTTCTAAAATCCTAACCATTTTCTCCAACCATGAGTCTCCTTTTTCGGATGCTCCTTTTTATGCTTCGCGGCCAGTCGTTTGATTTCCGCGTCCCTTGTCTTCGGATTCTGCAAGCGCTCCAAGTAGCGATCTTTTGCCGCGGGCGCGAGGCTTATAGAATGACGACAGCCATCATGAAACAAACCGCCTGCGCTTGCCCTTGAGAGGGGCGGGTATTCATGGTCCTTGCCACTTATTGAAAATGTCTTGCCCACCCACGGATCACATATTGGGCAACCGGTGGGAGTCGAGCTGATTATAACAAGGTCGTGGCCATTTGATTTAAGCCTTTCAATAGTGGCCTCTCGGGCTTTGCGATTAGACTTGTCGGCGTTTTCTTTTCTCTTTTGTGACATAATCCACAAAGCGGTTTGAACATCAAAAGACTTTTCCTTATCTCACAACCAGATATTTTATTAGCTTTTTATTATAATTTCTATAATGACCTTTAAGCCCCGGATCTCCCCCCTCGATGAATCATAAGCCCTGGCTGATGATCTCATTGGAGCATGGCAAGGGCCCGCAGAGGCAGACAAAATTAGATATACCACGGCCTCAATTTCCCCCTGGTCAGAAGAATTCAAGACTTAGGAGGAAGCAATGGAAGAGAAGAAGGCCGAAGAAATTAAGAAAGGACCGCCGCAGTTCGTCCCCAAGCTCAAGGACAAGAAGGTCATCATTCGCCTGGTCTCCGGTGGCCAGCCTGTCACAGGGATTATGGAGGGCTACAATCCTTACGAATTGCTTATCCAGACAGTGAAAGGTGAGCTTGTGGTCTTCAAGCACGCCATTGCCACAATCGAGATAGTGGATGAGCCCGCAAAAGCCTTCACGAAATGACCCGCCTTTGGTGCGGCGATATTCGTATTATTATAATTAGTATAACGCCCTATAATCAATGATCTCCGGACATGATGAACGATAAGAGCTACCTAGACATCGCTTGAAGGCCTATGGATGGAGGAGGGTGAGAGGGGCAAAGCTTGGACTGATTGGTGAGATGGTCTCCCTCTACCCAATAATCTATAAGTATCAATCATGTATAATTACTTTTTCGATCTTTTCTCGGGATACACCAAAGCCCTCGATCTTCTAAGCTTCCGCGGAAGCCTGGAAACATTCCAGCCAAATCTACCGGGTGGAACAGTTTTCATATATTTTAGCCAATATCTATCTCTATCTCAAATTAACGCTATCTATTGAACTAGGCAATTTCACGCCAAGTTCTTCACTTTTAACAATCACAAGAGTTCCGGGCCGGGACGTTTCCAGGCTTCCACGGAACCTATGAAACTATTTTAATAAAAGTAATTTCTCCCTGGGCTTCAGCTTGGACGCTCTGGTCTCGACCTTGCCACCCATGCTCTTGAGAAGTTCCGAAAATCTATTCTCCGGCATCCTCATGATTTTGCGGGCCTCTTGTCGGAGCATCTTTCCGCCGTTTGCCGCGAGAAGGGCCAGGAGGATCTCGCCCCTATCCTTCCGCATGGGCGGTGTCCTGGCGGCTCCTCGAAGATCATTGATTAGCCTGAGCTGGATAAGCTGATTCTCCGAGAGTGTGGCGTTCTCGCGCTCCAGGGTCTTGACTTTGATGCTGAGGTCTCGGACATCGAGCCGCAAAGCTGTCAGCTCCGCTTTGAGCAGGTCCTCATACATGAAAGACCCCTAAAAAGAGAGAACTACCAGGATAGCGGCCTGTCTCCATCTTCGGGCTATGTGGCGGCGATGGCTGGCGGCTCTCCGGCGTTTTCTGCAGCTCATGCTATGCAAGGCTCGCGCCTCCCTTCAGGAATGGGCGCAGTGCCGGGGACAGTGATATTATCGGTTACGAAAATATCAGCCCGTAGACGTAACATTTTTTTGCAGAAATACGCAAAGTCGCGGCCATTTCCCGGAGATATGAGCGTGAGATTAGATAGTCGCCTAATGCTGTAATCAAGCCATTCCTCACGGGTTTTGGCATCGACCTTACGGTATTCCCGAACCCAGGCGTCGAACTCTATTCGGTCGCCATATCTTGGATTGAATGCCGCAATAGTCTTTCCCACATGAGCCCAAGCATGTCCTACATGGACCGTCTCATTTCCAGGCGAGTACAAGTACAAACCGCATAGGCAAATCGTGGGCTCTCCTCTTCGATAGGGGCCACGAACGAAACCAAACTCTCGCACCCTGGCGGAAAAATGGCATTTGTGGCCCAGGAAGGGCTTGAGTTGGGGCCTCATTGCGGTACCACCGTTATTTCAGGGTCTGGTGACGCTATCTCTGTCCGCATGGCCTCCAGGAGTGCATCTGCCCTATCGTATCTCTTCTGGCATTCGGCTTCTTGTGTTCTGAGCGAGGCCCGGGCGTTGAACATGGCCATCGTGTGACTGCAGATCACATCGAAGCCGAAACGCCTGCAGGCATCCAGGCAGCTTATTTCGGACTCCTCGGTGTATTCAAACGGCTTGCTGCCTCCCTGAGAGATGACATGGGACCGAGTTAACTGGCCATCCTCGTATAAAGTCAGTCGTTCCGTGGCGCACTGTGAACCATTGTCTTCGATCAATTCGAGCAGAACGAGACGGCCTCGATAACACGGATCATCGTTTCCCCGGTCCAATAGAGGCATATTAATGTATAGCTTTCTCAATAGCAGGTCGAGTGCTTCGGCTTCTTTCTCCAGAGCTTTCCCTTTAATGTCATTTACTCGCCAGGCTGTCGAAATGAACTCATTCAGTGGTCCCAACACATCACGCGACGCAGAGGCGTTCATCTATGCCGCCCCTTTGATCTCATCCACAGGCCCATTGAAGCCACCCGGCCACTTGCCAGTAGGCCGGATGCTGCCAGAGTCGGCCATGGTCGCGGTCTGCTCTTGTGGGAAGTAATGCCGCTGATGTTTGCACCGCCCGCCGCGATAGGTCGATGACGGGCAGGAGCACGCCGTGTCGGTCACGGTGTAATAGACATCCTTCTTATTCGACAACACCAGGACCACGCCGCCCTTCAAGCTCACATCGGTGGGTAATGGGTCGCTCGCTCTTCCTACAAAGGCTAATAGGCTTTTCACAGAGTCTGTGCTTTGCGTTACCGGGCCAGTTCGGCCTTCTAATAGATTCTGTCCATACATTGCTTTGCACCAATAGCACTATAGCACTGGCAAGTATAAGAAGATTTTGGTGCTATTGCACCATAATGCTTTTAAGCAAAAAACGCACACTATTACAGCATGGGAAGAGTTAACGTATATCTCCCTGATACGTTGGAGAAAAGGCTGAAGGACTTTGTTTATAAGAAAACGGGTTCTTTTCGTGGTCAGAGCGGAATTGCAGTTGATGCTATCGAAGAATATCTAGACAAACATGAGCAAGAGTTAGAGAAAAGCGGAAACCCTTGTGAGGCCTCCGCTTAATCCCTAAGTCATTGTTTTGTGGTGCAAAGCAATGACTATAATATAATTTCCTTGTCTAAAACAATAATGGTTTACTGAGTATTTATATGCTCCCGTCGGGATTTGAACCCGAGTCGAAGGAGTGAGAGTCCTTCATGATTGGCCGAGCTACACTACAGGAGCGCGGATTGGGGGTAGATCATACTATCATTTAAGGCTTTTGGCCCGCGTGCAGTAGTCGCACCATTTTTGCAGAGCGCACGCGGCATGTTTGGCCCCTCGCGCCCGGCAAATCCGTCTCCCGTGCCGGATCAAATTCAGATGCAGCGATAGGTATTTCTCAGGCGGAACGACCTTCTCCAGGATCTCTTGCGCTTTTTGCACGCTCGCTTTCTCCGGCACAAGTCCCAGTCGCCTGGAGACGCGATGCACGTGCGTGTCCACCGGCATAAAATGCTTGCCGAAAGAGAAGAGCAGAACGACGGATGCAGTCTTTGGTCCCACGCCCGGCAGCGATACCAGATAGCTCATGGCCTCCTTGCCGTCCATCCCGTCCAGAAAGGAAAGCGTGATCGTGCCCGCGTCCTGCCTGATCTTTTGCAGCGTCTCTCTTATGCGGCGGGCCTTGATCTCCGCCAGACCGCCCGCCCTGATGGCGTCGGCCAGCTCGTTCTCAGGTGCGGCCAGAAGAGCTTCGTAGTCGGAGTATGCCGTCTTCAGGCGGCCAAAAGCCCTCAGGCTGTTGGTGTCGCTGGTGTTCTGAGAGAGGATGGTCATGACCAGCAGATCGACGGTATCAACCTGCCGGGCCAGGGGCTCTCCATAAAGCTCCTCAAGAATGCAAATGCAGGCATCGATCTTCTCTTTGTCCGTCTCCTTGTCCATGATTTTCTAATGATCATGCTGCGGCAAAAAAGGTTTGGGGAGATTGGGGAAATGTCAGGCGGGATGAATCATAGGATTGCCAAAAATTATTAATTGGATGTGACAGCAGAAACATGTGATGGACTTTGCCACGATCACTCCGTTTTTGGTAGCCCTGCTAATAGGCGCTCTCATCGGCACGGAACGGCAGCGCAGGCTGGCCGAAGAGAAGACCCGGGGTGTAGCGGGCCTGCGCACCTTCATCTTAATATCGCTCTTGGGTGCTCTCTGTGCGACCCTGGCGGAACATTACGGATCAGCCTTTGCCATTGCAGCAATGGCCTCATTCACAATCCTTGTCGCCGTCGGCTATGCCTCTTCGGCCAGTGCTCTGGGCCGCATCGACTTCACCGCAGCCGTGGCGGCAGTTGTAACCTTTGTCCTGGGGATGTTGAGCAGCTTTCCAGATACTATGCTCCTCTCCGTCGCGCTGGCCATCCTCGTCACCTGGATACTGGCTACGAGGAATATCACTCACCGCTACGTGGAAGCCTACCTGAGCGAGACCGACCTGCTGGATACACTCAAGATGGGAATCATCGCGCTGGTGATCTATCCTCTTTTGCCGGACACGCCGCCCGACCCCTGGGGCGTCCTCAATCCAAGGCAAATCTGGCTCTTCGTGGTCCTGGTCAGCCTCATCGGCTACGCGGGCTACATCCTGATTCGCATTCTGGGTGCGCAGCGCGGGCTGAGCCTGACCGGAGTCCTGGGCGGCCTCGTCTCCAGCACGGCGGTGGCCTCCGCGATGGCCTCGGAGGTAAAAGAGAATCCGCAGATAATCTCCTCAGCGGTCTTCGCCACAGTCATCGCCAGTTGCACCATGTTTCCGCGTGTTCTTTTTATCGTCTTGGTGGCGAACAGATCTCTGTTCTTCTCGCTTCTTTCGCCATTCCTGGCCATGACGATTGTGGGCGTTATCCTCGCTTACCTGCGACTTGTGCGCAAAAGCCCGATGCAGCCGGGAAAAGAGGTTGCGGTAAAAGATCCGTTCCGCATCGTTCCGGCATTGAAATTCGGAGCGTTCTTCGCTTTTGTTCTCCTGGCCTCGAAGCTTGCCAATATCTACTTCGGCAATGCCGGAACCTATGCCGCAAGCGTGATCGCCGGGCTCGCCGATGTTGATGCCATCACACTTTCCCTGGCCACACTCGCTCAATCAACGCTTGACCCGAAGGTTGCGGTCACATCCATAACTCTCGCTGCGATGACCAACACCCTGGTCAAGCTCGCCATCTCCTATCTGCTCGGCACTGTAGAATTCGGCAACAAGATCGCCATTATCTTCCTGCCGATGGTGCTCGCGGGGCTTCTGGCCATGTTCCTGGTTTAGAGCTTGGGGCAAGCAGCAGGATATACGTGAACAGAAACTTGAGATACCGGAATTTATGGATTAATAAAAATTGGAGTTTTGGAATATAAAGACAAACGCACAAAAATATGAATGGGCCCGACGCGATTCGAACGCGTGATCCCCGCCGTGTAAGGGCGATGTCATAACCAGCTAGACCACGGGCCCTGCCCGACATCACTATTTCTTAGTTATATTAGATCTTATCGCTTAGCCTGCCCCGGCGGCAGGCCAAGCAAGATCTTTTTGCCGAGTTTTATCGGTTGATCGGATCTTATTCCGATTCTCTCCCGACCGGCCTTCAGCGCCTCCTGATATACATGCCGGTATTTGTCTCGTCAAGTATCTTCTCGGACGGTTTCTTGGTGACCAGACTGACCACGATCATGGCCGCTACGGATAGCGCGAATCCATAAATGCTGGGGTGCATGGGCATCGCCGAGACGAACTTGGCGTAGTAGCTGAAGATGAACACCCCAACCAAGCCCACGATCATGGACGCGAGCGCGCCTTCGCGAGTGGCCCTGCGCCAGTACAGCCCGGCAAAGAGCGGCGTCACGAAGCATGCCAGCATCACGCCGATGGCCATCCAGATCAGCCAGGCCAGCAGCTCCGGCGGGTTGGACCAGGCCAAATACAGAGTCAGAACTGTGGAAATCAGAATAGCCGCCCGGCTGAGCAGCGTGATCGACTTTTCCGATGCATCTTTGTTGATGAACTGCTTGTAAACGTCCCAGCTCACGTAGCTCCCTATGGTCAGCATCAGCCGGTCCGTGGTCGACATCACGGCGGACAGGACAATGATCGCCACGATGGGCGCGAAGAATCCGGGGAAGACGTACTCCGACGCCACGATGAACGAGTAGTCCGATGGATTGGAGACGCCCGTGGGAAGTGTAATGAGGCCGTCCTGTACCATCGACCGAGCGGCAAAGCCGGTGATCTTGCACAGGTACATGATCACGGCATAGATGACGAACGCCGCGAGGGGAGACCACTTGAAGTATTTGATGTCCCTGGCTGCCAGCACGTTGTTGACCACGTGAGGTGCCGCCGCCAGACCGAAGGTGAGCAGGAAGAAGAACGACACCAGATATTCAGGCGTCAGGAAGGCGAACTTGGCATAGGGCGGATGAACCTGGGGATACCAGAGGTGAGTCATATTCACATCGATAGCCGCCAGCACGGTATTGATATGGGTCAAGCCGCCGGCTGACTGAATGACGAACGGCCCCACCAGCAGAACGCCTACCAGGATCATGATTCCCTGCACCAGGGATGCCATGCCGATGGCATACAGACCGCCGAGGATGGTGTAGCCCATGACGATGACCGCACCGATCACCAGAGCCCACTGGTAAGGTATCTTGAAGAGCCAGGATAAAACCATGCTGATGGAGATGTACTGGCCCACCAGGTAGATGATGGATATGAGAACTCCGATAATGGCGGACGTGCCGCGAATGGCTCCAGGGCTGTAAAACCTGTGAGCGAAGTAGTCCTGCACGGTCACGTACCCCGTCCTGGCAGCCACCTGGTGAAGCTTGGTGCCGAAGAACAGAATGGCCACGGCAGCAGAGAGCGGCACGAATATCTGCTCCCAGATGCTGGGCCAGCCGGATGCGTAACCGAGGCCCGCCACTCCCAGGATGGTCATGCCGCTGCAAATGCTGGCAACAACCAGCAGCGTGAATGTCCAGAATCCCAGGTTCCTGCCTGCGACCAGGAAGTCCGCTGAATTTTTGATCTTCTTCGAGGCCAGAGCGCCGATGGCGATCAGGCCGACAAAATACAAAATTATGATAATTGTGCCAATAGCATCCACTTGAAATCACCACTTCAAGGCCCAGAGCAATAGCAGCAATGATATGGCCACGGGCACGAGGATTATTCCCATAAAGACATCAGTCGGCAAACCTATGATCAAATGAAGTCCCTCCGCTTGAGACGTGATAGCGTGTACCAAGTTAGCACATTATAAAGCTAACCGTTCGCGTATTCTCAAAATTGTATAGTGCTGCACTCTGATTTCCATCATTGTTCAATTTAGTTTTGATTGAGTCATTAATGCAAAAATATATTCAATGGAATTTCTTAATAATCGTTGATCATCAATTACATTCGAAATAGTTGATGGCATTGGCAGGCAGCCGGCGATATTTAAATAAATAGTATATACAATATTTAACAAGACTTATGGTCAAGGGGCACTTCTTCTGAGTGCGAGACTTTTATAGTGGGCAGACTATTGGATGAGTGATGAGCGAGCGACTATCTCCGAGGGGCAGCGAACTTAAGAGCTTATGCGACAATATTGCCAAACATGTGGCTGTGGCCATTCTTGATCTGGTGGGCACCGCCGAGAGCGGCCAGATGGAAAAGATGGGCGCGGACGGCACACCCACCAAGAAGATCGACCGGGTAGCTGAGGAGGCCGTGCTGGCGCAGCTTCGCGCTTCGGGTTTGGGCTTCAAGGTTCTGAGCGAAGAGATCGGAGCGGTCACCATCGGCGAAGAGCCGTACTATTTCCTCCATCTCGATCCGCTGGATGGGACCTACAATGCCATCAAAGGCATTCCCTTCTATGCAGTCTCCATCTATCTGAGCAAGGACGATTGCCGCTTCGGATATGTTTACGATCTCGCCGGCGGCTGCAAATATTATGCCGAGTCCGGGCGGGGCGCGTACCAGGAGCCCGGGAATCGCCTTTTTGTATCTCGAAATGGTTCGCTCAAGGACTTCAGCATCTCCGCGTACACCATCAGGCCGAATACCGCCAGGATTGTGGGTTTGGGCGACCGGGTGCGCCGCATTCGAACTCTCGGCAGCACGTCTTTAGAGATGGTCATGGTGGCATCGGGAAAGCTGGATGCTTTTGTGGACCTGCGGGGAATGCTGCGCGTGGTGGATATGGCCGCGGGCAAGATCATACTGGAGGAGGCGGGCGGCATCATCACCGATGAGCGCGGAAACGAGCTTCACCTGGACGGAAACATGTGGCAGAAGAGAGAGCTGATCGGCTCGAACGGCTTGCAGCACAGGGAATTGCTGCAGCTCGTCGGTGGTGGTTGTCATTAAGATCGGCTTTGTGTCCAGGCATGAGCCGGAGTCCGTGCAGTTAGCGGCGATGTTCATAGACTGGCTCAGGTCCGAGACGAAGTCGGAGGTTTTCGTGGACCAGGAGATTGCGCCCCTGATCGGCACTCAAGGCTCGACCGTGGAAGAGATGGAGCGGCAGAATGTGGATTTCATAATCTCCGTGGGCGGAGACGGGACCATCCTTCGCACCATTCATAAGATGGTTGATCCCCTGCCGATTCTGGGCATTAACATGGGCACTCTGGGGTTCCTGGTAGACGTCGAGCCGAAAGACGCCTTTGAGACTATTGGGCAGCTCATCACGGGCTTCGAGGTGGATGAACGCTCCAGGCTCAAGGTGCTCTTGAACAGGATGTGCCTGCCCCCTGCCACCAATGAAGTTGCTCTCATGACCGCCAGCCCCGCCAAGATGATCGAGTTTGAGGTCATCGTGGACGGCTCGCTCATGGAGGACTTTCGGGCGGACGGGGTCATCATCGCCACATCAACCGGCTCGACCGCTTATGCCATGTCTGCGGGCGGCCCCATCGTCGATCCGCGCGTGGACGCCATTGTGATGGTTCCCATGGCCCCATTTAAACTCTCCAGCCGCCCCTGGGTGATTCCCGGCAAGAGCATCATCGAGGTCAAGCTCAAGATGCCCAATAAAGAGGCACTGGTAGTTGTGGACGGCCAGAGCACGACCACCATCTCAACCGATGATACCGTGGTCATAAGCAAAGCCGACACGCCCGCCAGGTTCGTAAAAGTGAGTCATGACGGGTTCTATGCCAAGGTAAAGAGCAAGCTGACCTGAAGTAATAATAAATTTAAATAAAATAAATGGCTATCTTTCAAATGCAAGAATAGCCCCTTCTGGATTTGCATCCATCCGCCGAACTAGCGGCGTCTGGATGAGTATTCCTTTCTCGGACCTGATTTTTGGAAAGTCTCCCGGCGAGCATTTCCCTGCCTGGCCCTCATTCTATTCGGCATAGGCATCTCTGCTGCTGCGCCGACGGCGTTCTTTGCAGTCTCGGAATGGTACGGATGATTTGCGACCTCGATGGCCATCCGCGTCAGCCTCTCGATGCTGCGAAGGAAATTGCGCTCATCCGCCGCACAGAATGAATATGCAGTGCCGCTGGCTCCCGCACGTCCGGTGCGACCGATGCGATGAATGTAGCTCTCAGGCTCATTGGGCAGATCGAAATTCACAACATGGGATATGTCATCGACATCAATGCCGCGCGCCGCAATATCTGTGGCGACGAGCACATCCAGGTTGCCGCTCTTGAAGTCGCGCATGGTCTTGGTGCGCTGGTTTTGCGACTTGTTGCCGTGAATGGCATCGGCCCTGATTCTGCTCTTGTTGAGCGCCTCTGCGATCTTATCCGCCCGGTGCTTGGTGCGGGTAAAGATCAGCACTCGGTCCATGTCCTGCTGCTTGAAGAGCTGTTGAAGCAGGGGATACTTGTTGTTGTGATCGACGAAGAAGATCTTCTGCTCGATGCACTCCAGCGTGCTTGCCTGGGGTGTGACCTCGACGCATACCGCATCCTTGAGGAGCCTATCGGCAAAATCATCGGTCTGGCGCGACATGGTCGCAGAGAAGAAGAGCGACTGGCGCTTTTCAGGAAGGGCTGAGACGATCTTGCGCATATCGTTGACGAATCCCATGTCGAGCATCCTGTCGATCTCGTCCAGGACGAAGAACTCGACGCCCTTGAGCTTGATGAAGCCCTGATTCATAAGGTCGAGCAGACGACCGGGTGTGGCTACGAGGACATCGACGCCTCTGGAGAGTATGCGAACCTGCGGCCCCTGCCGGACGCCGCCGAAGATCGCCAGGTGCCTGAATCTGAGAAACTGGCCGTAAGTAGCAAAGCTCTGATCAATTTGTGCGGCAAGCTCCCTCGTCGGTGCCAGCACAAGAACGCGCGGCGTTCCCGGTACGGAAGACTTGAAGTTTTCAGACAGCTTCTGTAATATGGGCAGAACGAATGCTGCGGTCTTTCCGGTGCCTGTCTGGGCGATGCCCATCAGGTCTTTTCCCTGAAGCAGAAACGGTATGGCCTGCATCTGTATCGGGGTGGGTTCGGTGTAGCCTTCTTTGGCCAATGCCTGCTGAAGCGGAGCTATGATATTTAAATTTGCAAATGACATTTTTAACCTCTAGTTTTAATTCCTAGAATTTTAACCTCTAGTCAATATCTGGATGCTTCAAATCGAATAGAAGTTTCATGGAACGGATCTGAAAAGACGTATCCAGATATCGTTATCACTCCGCGAAAAACAGACCCAGCATTTTGTGACTTAAAGTGCCTCTGCATTCGGTAGTGCCACAAAAACATCTTAGCAATTTTATTGGATCGATGCAATGAAGCTCTCTCTCCTATGGTCCCCCGGACTATATATCTGTCGGTCAAAAGGGGCTCAAGCAACGAGGGCGGAAGAGAATTGCTTCTGCCGATGGATCTCTCTTGCCTATTGAATGCCTTTATCATAGATTGCTTCAGCAAATTGTTATGCTAATTCTGCAATATTGATCTTTTCTGCTCGGTTCCCGGTTGACCGAAAACTATTTGTATCTATAACGATTAAATAGATAGTTTGCCGCATTCCTGGGCAGGATAACTCGTGAGACGCGCTCGCCCAAGGATTGCTCCAAAAGGCGGAAAGGTGCTGGAGATCCGCATCTCCAAATCCAAGAATGTTGGGCCAAGGTGGCAACTGTCTCTTTGGAGCAAGGCTGAGCAGTAGGATAGGCCGGTATGAGACAACCAAAAGAGATGCACGCCATCGTAGGCGTAGCATGTTGCCTCTCCGCCCGTCTGATGTCTCCGATTATGCCGGAGTGCGGCACCATTGAGCCATCGGCAAAAAGCGACCACGCGGCCTTGCACAAAAATGTGCCCAAGGTCCCCTTGATCGGGGCGCTGTGTTAAATTCCAGTGCCGTGACGCTATTCGCCGGGCTTCATATCGAGTCTCTTGGGTCGGGTCAGGCCATCACTACGGTGTTTGGTCCCTCTGAGGAGGGCGCTGTGGATCGGCGCTGGCCTGCTCAAGCTCGATTTTTGCAGTTTTGCGATATCGTTTGTCTTTTCGTCCATCTCCTTGGCGCTATCCATAAATCAAGTGAAATTTTGGTTTTTTTGCTGGCTATTAATTTCCCCTTTCATCTCAGAGCATTCAAGCCGTTCCGCCTCAAATCAAGCCTTTCATCAGAGCATAGGAGAAGACCGGCCCGTCCTGGCATGTATGATAAGGTCCAATCATGCAGTGCTCGCACTTCCCCACGCCGCATTTCATGTGCCTTTCCATGGAGACGAATATGTCCTCCTGACAGAAGCCCCGCTCCATCAGCTTTTTTGATACGGCATTGATCATGACGGACGGGCCGCAGATAGCAGAAGATCCCGGAGGGATATGTAGTTCGTCTATGAGATTTGTGACCAAACCCACGTTTCCTTTCCAGGACTCGTCTCCAATATCCACAGTTACGGCCACTTCGATGCCATCCAGTTGCCAGTTCCTGTACTCCTGCATGAAATACAGGTCCTGCTTGGTCCTGGCTCCATAGACTACCGCCACCTCTCCGAAATCCTCCCTCTTGTCCGAAATATAATTGATCAGAGATCGAAGAGTTGCAAAGCCCGAACCGCCTCCTGCTATCAGAATGTCCTTCTTCATCTTCTCCAGGGGAAAGCCGTTCCCGTATGGACCTCGAATTCCCAGGATATCGCCAATACGACTGTCCATAATGCCGTTGGTGATCCGTCCCGCTCTGCGGATGCATAGCTGCAGTGTCCGTCTGGTCGGAGAAGATGCTATGGATATCGGGCACTCCCCCAGACCAAAGACGGACACCATAACGAACTGGCCGGGCTTATATCGCAGTTCCATGTCCTTTTCCAGGAATTCCAGGGAGATGAGATAGGTATTGGAAGACTCCCGATCCATGTCTATGATCTCGGCTTGCATGGGCACATATTCATTCATTTTCTTGCCTCCAGCGTCCAGCGGTCCTTTCCGGCGAAGCAGACCTTGCTGCAGCGTCCGCAACCCACACATCCCAATAAACCGGTATTTTCAGGGATGAAGAAGAATTTGTCCATGTACCAGTTATGCATCCTCTCCCCTTGCGTCCTTCTGGGATTGCCGCCCGCCATTCGGGTGAAGCCCGAAAGAAGGCACGTATCCCGGCAGCGCAACCGTTCTCCATCCGGGACGCCCAGATCCTGGATATTAAAGCAATGGCAGACGGGACAGACAAAAGTGCAACCTCCGCAGCTCAGGCAATGCCGGCCCAGTGCCTCCCAATCAGCATTTTTTATGGCCTCTTTAATCCGCTCCTGCGTCCTTTCAGGTCTCTTCATCTCCCTGGCGGTTTTCATGAGCTTTCGCTTCTCCGCCTCGTGTTCATCCTCTGCCTTCAAGAAGAGATCCGAGTTGTCCTTGAGGATCGAAATGCCCTCAGGCGATACGGCCTCCACAAGGAAGCCGTCTTCCAGTTCCGTAATGAGCATACCGAAGCCCTCGCTTGCCTCAGGACCCGAATCCAAAGAAGAGCAAAAGCACTGCTCTGCAGGCTGCAGGCAGTTCAAAGCTACCAGGAATGCCAATTTTCGCCTCTCCAGATATTGATGATCCGGTGGATCGGCTCCGAAGATCCTGTCAAGAACGAAGATGGCTCTCAGGTCACAGGGCCGGACACCAAAGATCAGCCTTGGCTTTGCCGGGGGCTGCTCGAAGGTGTACCTGCCGCTCTCTTGGATGTATTTGAATAGTACTTCTCTATTCGGGAGCAGGAACTCTGTAGGCGGAATAAGCGGATTCTCAGTCAGGGCTGGAGGCTGGCCGCTCCAGGATACGAAACATGTCTCGCCTTCTATCGAAACCGGCGCGATGATTTCAAAGCGATCGCTCAGCCTGGTCAAAAGGGATTCTAACCGACTTTTAGGAAGCAGGGCTATCATGGCTGTCTCACCTTAATCCTCGCCGCTGAGACCTTGAATTCCGGAATCTTGGATTTGGGATCAAGAGCCTGCAATGTCAGGATGTTGGCCGGGGCTTCTTCGAAGTGAAAAGGCACGAAGATGTGACCTTTGAGTACATCGGGTGTTACTCGAACCTCGAGGTTTATGCTACCCCGGCGGGTCTCTACTGATACCATCTGTCCATTGCGAATTTTATTTATCCCTGCGTCAGCAGGGTTTACTTCCACAAAAGGAAGGGGAACCTCGCGGTCCAGCAGAGACGTGCGCCTGGTCATAGTCCCGGAATGAAAGTGGTATTGACTTCGACCTGTCGTCAGCAGCAGTGGATAGTCATCATCCGTAACCTCGCAGGGCGGCAGGTACTCCACGGGACGAAAACGGGCCCGGCCAATGGAAAACTTTTCAGAATGCAAAATCTCCGTTCCCGGATGATCGCGGGTGGGGCAGGGCCATTGCAGTCCCTTGATTCCCAGGCGATCGTAGCCAATTCCCCCGTATTGCGGCGCGAGCGAGGCAATCTCTTGCATAATATCCGCCGCAGAAGCGTAATTTGCAGGAACACCCAATTTGCACATCAGCTCTGTGATCCATTGCCGCTCTGCCAGAGCATCGCCCGGAGGATCAACAACTCGACGAATCCTTTGCACTCTTCTTTCGGTGCTGGTAAATGTGCCGTCCTTCTCGGCAAAGGAAGCGGCAGGCAAGATTACATGGGCGAGCTTCGTGGTCTCCGTAGGAAATATGTCCGAGACCACAAGAAAATCCAGAGACTTCAACGCCTTCTCGATTCTATTCCTATCCGGGAAGCTCATCATGGGATTCTCGCCCACAATGATGAGGCCCTTCAGTCTGCCTTCAATGGCCGCATCCATCATCTCAATAGCGGTGAGCCCCGGACTCTCGACAAGCTCCGCACACCAGGCCCGCTCGAACTTCTCTCTTATTGCTTTATCGGCCACATTCTGATAGCCGCAGAATACATTGGGCAGAGCGCCCATATCGCACGCGCCCTGCACGTTCTGGTGTCCTCGCAGAGGACATAAGCCCGTACCCTCCCGGCCCACGTTTCCAGTGGCCAGCACCAAGTTGGCCAGGGCTTGAACATTATCCGTTCCGGCCAGATGCTGAGTTATGCCCATGGCGTAGATGATTGATGCCCGATGGGCAGAGCCATAGATGATGGCTGCCTCTCTGACGTTCCTGGCCGCAATACCTGAGATTCGCTCGGCAACTTCCGGAGTGTATTTTGCTACTGCCTGGCGAACAGACTCGAAGCCCTCGGTCCTGGAGTCAATAAAATCCTGGTCTGCAAGTCCTTCCTGTATTATTATATTAATCAGTGCGTTGATCCAGGCAGTGTCCGTTCCAGATTTTGGGGTCAGGTGCAGATCGGCGAGTTTTGCCAGCAGCGTACTTCTGGGATCGGCTACGATGAGCTTAGCGCCGGCATCCTTAGCCTCCAATATGTAGGAAGCAACGAGAGGATGCTGTTCTGCTGTGTTTGATCCAACAATTAAAATGACATCTGATCGGCCCAGGCTGCGAATTGATGTCGTCATGGCACCACTGCCGAAAGCGAAGCTGAGGCCGGCAACTGTGGGGGCATGACAGAGGCGAGCCACGTGATCCACATTATTCGTCCTGAGCGCAGCGCGAGCCAGCTTCATCAGCAGGTAGTTCTCTTCATTGGTGCCCTTGGCGGATGTCAGGACCCCAAGGGACTGCGGCCCGCAAGAGTCGCGCAGATCTTTAAATCGGCAGGCCACCAGGGTCAAAGCCTCTTGCCAAGTGGCCTTTACAAACCTCTCGTCATCTCTGATGAGGACGTTTCGGAGCCTATCGGGATGGCCCACGAACTCCCCTGCCAGCCAGCCTTTGATGCAGAGCCTTCCTTTAGACATAGGGTGCAATGGCGACGGTGATGCACCCAGGATGCGACCATCCTCCTCGTGCAGGATGAGGCCGCAACCGCAGCCGCAGTAGACACAAGTGGTGTGGATCTTGTTCATTATAGAGCAATTTGCAGTGGCGATATAACAATGTATTGTTTATTCATTAAGGAGACAGAAATGGAAAGGTCCGCTTGCCTGAATCAAACTGACATTTCATTCGGAGATCGATCGGAGATCAATCGAAGATCAATCGAAGATCAATCGAAGATCAATCAGAGATATGTTTCTCACTGAGGCTTTGGGCCGCAGCCGTCGAACCGGAATGATAGTAGAAATAGTAGAATCGAAATATTAGAGTCGTCTATTGAGCAACTTCGATCGGGATTCTTCAGCTTGACGAATAAAGAGCCGGCGTGAGCAGGCAGCACTTTTTAAAAAAAATGCCGGAGAAGAAACGCCTTCTCGCGGCATTGTCCGCATCAGCTCACAGCGTGCATTCCGGACAGTCGCTCTGCCCATCCGCGACATTTATAAGACCTGATGGACAGAAGCTGCAAATATCCTTGGTCAGGTCAAATCCCCAATTGGGCGGATTCCAGCCGCCTGACTGCGACCTTGTGCATATTCCTTGCGGCGTGCAACTGAGCCAGTTGCTGTTTGTTGCCGTGATGTTGCTGGCGTTAAACCACTGGCCGTCATAGCCCGCCGACACGTAAACCGCATTGATGGGCACATCCAGAACCACATATCTGATAACCCTCAAATAGATCGTAACGGCTTGGCCGAGGGGCAGATGAGCAAACGTCCAGTTGGCATATCTTGATTCGGACAGATCTTCCATTCGAGGCTCTGTCGGCCTGGTTGACGAATCCAGGAAATAGGTTCCTGCGGGGAATATGTCGCTCACGCGAATCGGTCCCAGGGCGCGGTTGCCGTCGTTCAATATCGAGATGGTGTAGTTGAGATTATTCTCATTCGTCTGATCCTGTTCGCTCCTTTGGTAAACGGTCACATGGGGCTCGTCGTAATGCTTGACGGATGTTATGGCATTGGGCCTTTTGCTGAAGGTCGTGGCAAGGCGCTCCTTTATTTTGAAGCTGCCGGAATAAGAGGAACCCAGCTCTTTCTCGACGGATCTGTGGCCCTTGGAATCCGGCTCTGCAAGCTTCTGGTATTCCGATTGGTACATTCCCTCGAATTCCGAATCCGTAGAGATTTTCGTCCCATTCCTATCCAGATGGATATCACTTTCTTTGTCGATCTTTCCGGCAAGGAGGTACTGAGATTCTATCGATTCAGAGGTCATATAATTTTTGGAATTGTCTGCACTCGCCCATTTAGATGAGTAATTGACAGTCCGTCCACCGGGGAGCCTGAAGGAAGAGGGTTGATAGCTCGCCGAGAGACTGCTCGTATCTCTGATCGATCTGTTGCATCTGTAATAATTCAGCAGTTCTTCGCTCGAGTACTCCCCGCTGCCGCTTTCTCTCAATGTGGTTTCTGTTCCGGCTCCACCGCTCACGGCCACGGCGCTTTCTGCAGAGAGAGAGCCGCTTACGGAATTCTCGGTATAGGTCATGACTACAGTATTCACCATTACGAGTGCTTCTCTTCCCGTGGACAGATCCTTGTAGGCCCGCATAAATCCAACGCCTCCCGCCTTCTGCTCCAGATGGAAGATGATATTGGGATCATGCGGAGCCCTGACGGCTACAATTATAGTCCCGGACGATTGGCCGTGGAACGTCCAGCGGTCATTGGTCCCGCTGTCAGGAGGTGGCGAAGATGAAACAAAGATCACACCCATCGGGTATTTCTCCTGAATGACCGCACCTTGCTGAGGGCATGTGAAGTCAATAGTGTATGTTATAATCCCGCCCGGAGCCACTGTGGATGAAGATGCATTCTTCTTCAGTGTGGGCAAAGCAGACTCTTGCGGAAGTAGTATGTTTTGTATCACCTTTGTCTGAGCTTCCGCTTGGTTGTTTACCATGTTGGGATCGAAGGTTTGCGAAGCCACATGGGCGATATTGCTCAAGCTCTCATCTTTTGTGTCAGCGGGAACAGTTCCCCGGATCTCGATGATGATGCTCTCCCCGTTCGCAAGGTTGCCGAGGCTTATGGATTGACCCATGGGAAAAGGAGACCAGGTGTCACTACCTATGCGATACTCGATATTGTCCAGGTAATCCGGTGCTGAGGCGTCCGTTAGCTTGACATCCGTCGCGTCCGAAGGTCCACCATTGGTTACGGTCAAAACATAGGTCAGGAGATTTTCCACCATCACCGGATCTGGAGACGCTTCCTTTTCCAGGGAAAGATCTGATTTAACTGCCTGATTATTGACCAACGTCTGAGCTTCAGCTTGGTTGTTTGCCATGTTGGGATCGAAGATTTGCGAGGCCACATAGGCGGTATTGCTCAAGGTCGTTCCCTCAATAGTATCGGCGGGAACAGTTCCCCGGATCTCGATGATGATGCTCTCCCCGTTCGCAAAGTTGCCGAGGCTTATGGATTGACCCGCGGGAAAAGGAGACCAGGTGTCACTGCCTATGCGATACTCGATATTATCCAGGTAATCCGGTGCTGAAGCGTCCGTTAGCTGAACATCAGTCGCGTCCGAAGGGCCACCATTGGTTACGGTCAAAACATAGGTCAGGAGACTGCCGGACATTACCGGATCAGGAGACGCTTCCTTTTCCAGGGAAAGATCTGCTTTGGGAATATTGACCGCCGTCTGAGCTTCAGCTTGGTTGTTCTCCATGTTGGGATCGAAGGTTTGCGAGGCCACATAGGCGGTATTGCTCAAGGTTGTCTCATCAGTAGCATCGGCAGAGACCGTTCCGCGAATTTCGATATTTGTGCTTGCACCTGCTGCAAGGCTGCCAAGGGCTATGGACTGGCCGGAAGCATAGGAAAGCCAGGAACCGCTTTCCACGCGGTATTCAGCATTTGCCAGATAGCTTGCAGGAAGGTTGTCGGTAAGCTGCACAACGGTTGCTTCGGATGGACCGTTGTTGGTAACGGTCAGAGCGTAGGTCAGAATACCGCCAGCCATTACCGGATCGGGAGAATCGGTTTTTGTTACCGAAAGGTCCGCTTGAGGAATATTTCTCACGATTGTCTCTGCTTGTGCATGATTATTTTCTTCATTGGAATCCGGAGTTTGCGAAGATACGTCGGCGGAATTGGTCAGCAGGGTTCCATCCGGTGCATCGGCAGATACAGTTCCGCGAATCTCGATATTTGTGCTTGCACCTGCTGCAAGGCTGCCAAGGGCAATGGATTGGCCGGAAGCATAGGAAAGCCAGGAACCGCTTTCCACGCGGTATTCAGCATTTGCCAGATAGCTTACAGGAAGGTTGTCGGTAAGCTGCACACCGGTTGCTTCGGATGGACCGTTGTTGGTAACGGTCAGAGCGTAGGTCAGAATACCGCCAGCCATTACCGGATCGGGAGAATCGGTCTTTGTTATGGACAGATCTGCTCCCAGTTCCTGCAATCGCCCAACCAGATAAATAGTAGTTTCCCTATTTTCTTGCGTTATAACCTCTTGTTCCGGATTGCTTCCCGGACAGGTGTCCGTAAAACCGAGTATTTCGATCGTATAGCTCTTGCCGTTAACGGAAAAAGTCTGCGGGCCGGGCACATTTAATATCGATATTCTATCCGGGCAGGGTGACTCGCATGGCTCGTAGCTGCAATCCCCGCAAGATCCGACATTAAGAGTCTCGTCGATTCCCAAATCAAAAGAAAATGTTGAGGTGATAGCTGGATCGACAAACTGCAAGGTAACAGAAAGAGTGGCCTGAGTGGCAGCATTTGGATATATTGGATAATTGAAATGTGTAAGCTCACCTATGCAAAAATTCTCTCCGATAGGGACAGAGATTTCGCTGTAGCCGTCAAAACGCAGGCCGCTCTTTTGCGAATTCGACGCGGGGTCTCCCCAGCGTACTTCGTTTGGCGGATCTATGACAACCTGCTCACCACCAATAACATTGCTCCATGACCCGTCAGCGCTTAGAGTCGTGCATGACCCAATATGCGCAGAGAATAGGATAGAAAAGAAACATAAAAATAAGAGAGCCAACCGTATATTGGATAATTTATGCACATCCTTTTTGGACAATGCCGCCAAATCATGAATTAGACCTTTAAAAGTTATTGAACATTTAGGAAAGACGTAATCGATATTCATTTGCTCCACCCTGATCCGCTTTTTTAATTTTCCATAATATCAATAACCGAATCAGGCAATGAGCTATAACCTCACAGGAAGCGCATTTGCTGAAGCAAGCGACTTAAGAATCATCCGTTACTTTCGGATCGGATTTGAGTATCAGGGACTATCGGCTCAGCCCATCGATTTTTCCGAGAATAGCCTCTCAACATCCAATCTTGAGCGAAAAATGCTAGCTGTTTCAACCCGTCCTCTGTTTGGCAGTCTCAATCGATAACGGGAAGATTTTCTAAGGCTGTCGGGCGGATCATCCTGTCCGGCGAGCCCGTTTCAGCCTTCAATGGCAGGCGGCAATAATAGGCGGCAATAATATGATGTTCGGCTACGTCTCGCATATTGTAGCCGACGCGAAAGGCAACACCTCGACAGTCCGCCCGCGGACCCAAGTCAGGAATCTCTGAAGATGGCATTTTTAAATATTTAGGAATAAATAAATTGGGTTTTGCTTTGTAGATAAGGGATGCAGAGAAATTCAAAAATCAATAAGATCCGAAAACCCTTTCTTCTTGATTTGTCCCGCCTCAATCATTCTGTTATGCAAAAATCTGCAGCCGAACGCGATAATCACCCAGGCATCCGTTAGCCTTTCCGCCCGCTGCATCCGAGATTTGTGTTTATCGATAAATACTGCTGCTTGGGCCTCAAGGCTCAAGCAGTGGCCTTGCCGCTGACGAGGTACTTTATGAGGTCGGGGCTGAGTCTGGACTTTTCTTGAATCTGGTCCGCCACATCGTCCGGGCTCATGCCGCCGGCAACCAGGGATCGGATCTCTTCGATGGTTTCATCTTCAATGGTGAAGTACTCGTCAAGATCCTTTCTGTGGCCCCATACGTCACCTTCCAGCAATTCTACGCCCTGCATCTCCATGAACATGCGATTGGCGTTGGACATAGTCTTCATGTAGGATGACGGGGACTGGATCAACTGAAGCCGGGGAACCTTCTGGAACAGGTTGAGGAAGTCCACGTTCGATGCCCTAAATGCCAGATGAACCGCCCTTTCATTTGGCCTGATCAAATTGATTTCGCTTCTTGAACTGATTATTCTTATCCTCAAACAAATCACCGTCACAATTTCTTGATGTCTAATATCTGCATCCAACGTTTAAATAATTTTCTAAGTTAGGCAAATGCCGTATCAAAGGTTATAATCAAAGTACAGTACGATCCGGACATGGGCAAAAAGTCCGAATTAATGTTCTGCAATTTATGGGGGAGTGAAATTTTCCGCATGAAGCGAAAATAAACACAAGTAAACAATAATCCGATATCCGCCCACTTCTTCATATTAATAAATCTTAAATAATAGACGTTTCTCTGCAGAAATTATGGCGGATCGCACACTCATTATAAATTTTATAACTGATGCGGAACGAAATTTGCCGAAGACATATCAAGAATATGGCCCGTATGGTCCAGTGCATTGGATTTAGAAATTGAGCTGCATATTTCAACTGCCCGTCGCCGCGACCCGGGATCGATCCCGGCTGGTTCGACGGCTCCGTCGCCGGGGATCAGCAATCAAGTCAATTGCGGTGATGCCGGCAGAGCCAAATGGGTACTATCCGGTTTTCTAAAACGGGAAAATAGCTTGATCGGATTCTTAGCAATCGTAAGTAGATCTGTCAGTACGATAATCACATAGAGTTTTATAATGTTGTAACTCAAAAAGTAAGGAAACATTTACTCCCGGAAAATTGCGTCTAACTTACAGGGAAGATATTTGGAAGGTGAAAAAATGAGGATAGCTGTGTTTGTCCTCTTGATCGCGGTCGCCTGCCTTTTAATGGCCGGTGCCGTTGATGCGAAGAGGCATAGAGGCTCTGGCGAGAAGCCGAATGTCGTGGCCGTTGCAACAGCCAATGCTGATGCTTATGCTGCGGGAACCAATTTTGCGCAAGCCACCACCAGCACGAATACTTACACCAATACAGCGGGAAATTGCGCTGTGTCTGTATCGTCTTCTCATTCGTCATCAACGGCATCCTGATACTGCGTGCAGAGGGGGATTTGCCGCCTCCTTTGCGACTTTTTCTCATCACAAATCATCACAAATCATCGCAAATCAACACAATTCATTTCTTGCGACTTCAGAGCAGCCCCTGCCCTGAATGGTCGGTACGACTATTGATAGGTTTTCCGCCATTCTTGGCAGGGCTCTGCCGAAATCCTAACAAAACATCGCTTTCATCTCGAACACCCCCGCCTCATTCCTCTGGCTCACGGCAAATCCCATCGCCCGGAAGAGCCGGAAAACGGGCTCATTTCCCGCCAGAACCTCGGCTGTAAATCCCAGAAGCCCTTGCTTCCTGGCAATAAATGTCAGATGTGCGAGCAGTTCCGCCCCGACTCCCTGATTCTGGCATCGGTCTCTGACCGCCAGGGCGACTTCTGCAGTATACGTGTCGCTGTTCACGGCGTACTGACCGAGGCCCACGATGCTCTCCTTGCCGCCCTCTTCCTTGACGGCCACCAGGACCATCTTCTGGAAATAGTCCACCGCCACGAACTTTTGCAGCACCTCATGAGGAATGTCTTTGCGAACGGAGATGAACCTCTGGTACATGCTCTCCTCGGAGAGGGAGTAAAAGAAGTCCTTCAGCAGCGGCTCATCGCTGATCTTAACCGGGCGGAGCAGCAGCTTCAGGCCGGTGCGCGTGCTCTTTTGGACCTCCCAGTCAGACGGATACTCGCCCTTTATGCCGGGAATGAATGCCTGATCCGGATAGATCAGATGCAGCCGCTTGGCTTCTTCGATCAGCCAGTGCCGGAACATGGGATTGGCGATGGCGATGAGATCCATAGCCCTCTCCCGAATGCTCTTGCCGTGCAGATAGGCGAGGCCAAACTCCGTCACGACGTAGTGAATGTCGCCGCGCGTCAGCGTCACGCCCGCGCCCTCTTGCAGAAAGGGAACAATCCGGGAAGCCTTGCCGCTGTTCGCGGTTGCGGGCAGCGCCACGATGCTCCTGCCGCCGGGCGCGAAGGCGGCCCCGCGCATGAAATCCGCCTGGCCGCCGATGCCGCTGTAGAAGCTGTGGCCGAGCGACTCCGCCGTGGCCTGGCCGGTGAGGTCGACCTCCAGCGCGCTGTTGATGGCCGTCATGCCCCGGTTCCGGGCGATGATCAGAGGGTTATTGGTGTAGTCGATGGTCCTGAATTCGACGGCAGGGTTGCCGTTGATGAACTCATAGGTCGCCTTGCGCCCCATGCAGAATGTAGCAACGCTCTTCCCCTGGTTGATGCTTTTGCAGGAGTTGTCCACCACTCCTGTTCTCATCAGCTCGGCAATGCCGTCGCCCAGCAGCTCGGTGTGCACTCCCAGGTGCTTTTTTCCCGCCAGGCCGCATAAAACGGCATCGGGAATGCTGCCGTAGCCCACCTGGATGGTGGAGCCGTCTTCCACGATGCGGGCGACGAATTGGCCGATCTTCCGGGCGATCTCTCCGGGGACCGACCCGACGAACTCCAGCAGCGGCTCGTCCTTCGGCATGAGGAAGTCCACATCGTCCATGCCGATCCAGCCGTCTCCCTCCACCGTCGGCATACTTGCATTGGGCTGAGCGATCACAAGCGATGCCGCCAACACGGCATCGCGGACGATATCCACGCTGACGCCGAGGTTCATGTTGCCGTCCTCATCGGGAAGCGTGGTCTGGATGAGGGCCACGTCCAGCGTAATCCTCTTCGAGCGGATGAGATCGGGCAGGGCGGAAAGAAAGACAGGCGTGTAGTCTGCACCGGCCTGGTTCACGGCACTGCGGGTACAGTCTCCGATGAAGAACGAGTTAAGCCGGAAGTTGTCCTTGAACTTCTCATCCGTGTAGGGTGCAACGCCCAGTGTCACGATATTGATCAATTCGCCATCAAGAAATGCCTTGGGATTCGTTTTGACATAATCAAGCAGCGATGCGACCAGATGCTGGGGCTCGCCGCAGCCCGTTCCTATGAAGATGCGGTCACCGGGGCGGATGCTCTGGAAGACGAAGCGCTCCTGATCTCTGAACTTCTCGGGCCACCTGCGGCGAACTGCATCCCAGAAGGCGATGTGATTCTTTGCATAATGATTTGGGGAAGGGTCTTGGTACATGGTCAAACGGTCCTGCATCGGGCGTGCCCTTGTGGGCTCTTGACTCCGGTGGCATCTAGGCAATTAATCCCGGCCAGTTAGCAGTCTTTTGTGTCTGATTTAAGGAATTTGATGGATCAGCATTGCCGATAAATCCGGTTTAAATTATATCGATTTCAGCAATCCGGTCCGCGTTTTGCTGTGAAACGAACCCGGTCTCGCGCACGTCGCCCGCAGTACTTGCGCCCAGGCACAGTCTCCTCATTGCCCAGATAGAGCACCTGGCTGCCGGAGCAGAAGAACCTCACGCCTTGCTGTCCCAGTTCGTAAGCCAGATCATAAACTTCAGGAGACCTCTCAAACGTTGCGCTGGCAGGCAGATTTGACAATCTTCGACACGGCATTATCTGTGTATTTCTTGAACGCGTCCTAATAAATCGCATTGATTTTGTGCATGTTCGAGAGGCGTGGTGTGATAGAGGATCGCGAATGAAGCAGGGGTGCAGAAATGTACCACGAATCAATTCCAATTTATATGAATGACTCTGAGAATATGTATTAGCTTCTGAACGAGCTTTCTTAAAAATTGCTAAAATTTCCGTTACGATCAGACAGGATTTTCTAATCTGCTTGTCTATAGAATGTGTGTCTATTAATTCAACTAGATGAAATTGGTCGAATGGATTATGTTAAATATACCATAATATGAATTGATGAACCAAGATGAATCAAACAGTTTATGGATGTGATTAGAGACATGAGCTTATCACCTCGTGGAATGAGCGTTATGGAGGTTTACAGGTTATACCGAAGCAACCGACTGATAGTAAATCGGAAATATCAAAGAAAACTGGTTTGGGTCCTAGATGAAAAAGTAGCATTGATCGAAAGTATTTTAAAGGAGTATCCCATTCCATTAATACTCATCGCAGAATATCCAGAAGGAAAATATGAAATAATTGATGGAATTCAAAGGCTGAATGCCATTTTTGGCTTCATTGAAAATGAATTCAATATAATTATAGAGGGTAAACAAATTTATTTCGATATTAATCTATTTCCATCCGCTCATGACTTGATGAATGAAGGTGTTTTTGTTCCCAATCGCAATGGTGATTATTCAATATTGTCCCGAGAGAAAAATTCAGCTTTTTTGGAATACCAGTTGCCCATTACGATCTTTCAAGCTAAAAATGAACAGGAAATTATAGAAACATTCAGAAGAATAAATTCGTATGGTAAGCATCTATCGCCACAAGAAGTAAGACAAGCGGGCGTAACAACAGTTTTTTCTCAGCTTGTGAGAGAACTTGGAGCGGAATTAAGAGGCGATGTTTCCAGGGATATTTTGCCACTTACTGAGATGCCAGAAATAAGCATAGATTCAAGAAAAACGAAAATGGGCTACGGTATATCTGCCGAAGAGACATTCTGGTGCGAGCAGGGAATACTAGTGTCTCGTCAGACCTGTAATGTCGGATAAAGACGGAATAATTTGACCCTTGCATCATCAGTTGTGAATTGCCAATTAACCTTTGCATTTTTGTTGTTTCTGAATTTTAACCACGCTGCAACTTCATTCCTAACAACCTTGATATCGTCGATTCTTCTT
>Ga0074195_1000707_pt1 | contig 59222 bp, 52 predicted proteins | sample EPASupsiteHSE623_FD_64525 | JGI IMG/M metagenome (GOLD analysis project Ga0074195, IMG submission 64525) | Bioremediated contaminated groundwater from EPA Superfund site, New Mexico - Sample HSE6-23 | ecosystem: Environmental > Aquatic > Deep subsurface > Groundwater > Contaminated ...
CCCGAAAAACACTAAAAATGCCAGGGCAATTTTCAGTAAAAATTGTGGTCGCGGATTGGGTTGTTTTAATGCCATATTTCCCAACTGTCCGATTGTTCTTTCTTATCTTAAATTATACTCCAAACGCCATTGGCGCGCTATTGTGGATAACTCAATTTTTTAACAAAAAATACCGGCCCCTCCCCTTTGTTGTTCTTCGCGCCCAAGCTACTTGCAAAAACCAAAAAAGGTGGTATAGTAAACTTTATTGTTAATAAACTAAAAATCCGCTCCGATTTATTTGGAAATTGGAAATTGGAAATTATCAAATACATGCCAATCATAAAATCAGCAAAAAAAGCCCTGCGCCAGAATATCAAGCGCCAGGCAAAAAACAAAACTCGCAAGCAGAGCTTGAAATCGATCCTGAAGGAAACGCGCGAACTGGCCGGCAAAAAAACCAGCGACGCCAAAAAGAATCTGCCGGCGGTCTATAAAGCATTGGACAAAGCCGCTAAAATCGGCCTGATCAAACCCAATACCGCGGCCCGGAAAAAATCAAGGATCGCCAAGCTGATTGCCAAAGCGACAGCTTAATTATTATTACAAAACCCCTTCCTTGCGGAAGGGGTTTTACATTAAGGTTATAATTGCGCGATTAACAAATCGATTCCCGCCTCCGGGCTGATTTTGCCGGTTTTAATATCAAAATCGGCCTGAAATATCTTTCTATAAGCTTTTTTCAATTCTTCCAAGCCAAAACGGCGCGCCTGCTGCACGGTTTTTCCGAAAACATAGGGGTGTATTCCCAGCCGCGCCGCGCCGGCCTGGCCGCCGGACTTGACCAAAAGAAGGTTCCGGAACTGGGACGCAATCATCGCCAAGAGATAAAGCGGATGGTCGCCCTTTTCAACGTGCTCTCTAATCAGCCGGATCGCCTGTTTTTTGTCCCGACCGGCAACCGCATCGATAGTTTTAAAAATATTGCCGTCTTCAATTTGCGACACGGCTTTTTCAATATCGGCAACGCCGATCCGGCGATCGTAAAAAAAATGGGCCGCTTTTTGGATTTCGTTTTCCGCGCGCCACAAATCGCCGCCGACGCGCTGGGCAAGAGCCCTGGCCACTGGCAAAGCTACCGGATTGCCCAAAATATTAAATTCCGCGGCAACCCAGGCAACGAGCTTTTCCCCTTCCAGGGGAACAAATTCCTGAGTCTCGGCGTTCTTCTTAAAAATGGCGAGTAAGCGGTCGGTTTTCAAAACTTTCCCTTCTTGGCAAAAAACAAGGTTGTGTCCCGAACCGATAATCGCGTCCATGCCGTCGATCAACGCCTCCTTAAAGTCTTTATTTGAAATTGGGTTCTTCACGACTATGAATTTTTTTTCCTGAAAAAGCGAATTCTGGCGCAAATTGCCCAAAAAATCGGACGGACGAAACTCTTCGGCGTTTATCACCGAAAAATCAAGCCCGCGGGCGCGCTTTTTGTATTCTTCGATTATTTGCTCCAGTTTTCTTGAAATGCGGAAAGTGTCCTGACCGTATAAAAATATCAACATGTGTTTAGAGATTAAAGGTCCTGTTTGATATTTGATTTTCCATTGCTAACTTAAACGCTAAAATCTCGCGCAACCGCGAGATTGACCAGAGACAAACACAATTATTTAATGATGTTTCTTACTTTCTCAATGATCTCGCCGGGAGTGAAATGGGCCTTAATCAAATAATCGGTCGCTCCAAGGCTTAACCCTTTGTCAACGTCTTCTTTCTGTCCAAGATTCGACAGCACGATTACCGGAATCGAAGCAACAAACGGATCTTCCTTTTTTTGCGCCAAAACTTCAAATCCGTCGATTCCCGGCAGAATCAGATCCAGCAAAACAAGATCGGGTTTTTCTTCCTTTGTTTTTTGTAATCCTTGTTCGCCGTCAACCGCCTGGACGACATCATAGCCCTCATTGGTCAGTTTTCTGACAATCAGTTCCCGCAGAAATTTGTCGTCTTCGACTATAAGAATTTTTTTTGCCATATTCTTTGTTTGCAAAATACTGTCGGCCTATATATGCTTTTTAATTTTTTCCACAACCTCCTTGGGATCAAACTCAGTCTTGACCAGCCAATCGGCCGCGCCCAGTTTCTTGGCCTTTTCCAGTTCCAAGGGCTGGCCTGAATTGGAAATAATAATGACCGGTATCTTGGCAAGCGCCGGATCTTTCTTCATCTCCTCCATCACCTCGAATCCTCCCTTTTTGGGCATAATAATATCAAGCAATATCAGGTCGGGCCGGTTTTCCCTCATTTTTTCAAGCCCTTCCTGGCCGTCCATCGCCAAAGTTATTTCGTACCCGATGCTGGCAAGTTTCTTGCCCAGAAGCCGGATAATTAATTCCTCGTCTTCAATTAATAATATTTTTTCCATAGTCCTTTTCCTTGGTAATATTGTAACCTCTTCCTTTAAAAGGCACAAGAAGGCGGATTGCTAAGTTTTTGGCGCCGCCGAGCTTGCCAGCGGCACGGTAAAGGTAAACGTCGTTCCCTTCCCTTCCTGCGAAACAAAACCTATGCTGCCGCCATGGGTTTCGACAATGTTTTTGGCGATAAAAAGTCCGAGCCCGGTTCCTTCGGTTTCCATCCGGATCGCGTTTGAGCCGCGGAAATATTTGGTGAATATCCGTTCTTCCTGGTCCTTCAATATTCCCATGCCCGTGTCGCGCACCGAAACCCGCATATTGGCGCCGTCGCTCACGATCGACACGGAAATTGTTCCGCCAACAGGCGTGTATTTTATCGCGTTCTCGATCAGGTTGGATACCACGAGTCTCATTTTTTCAACATCGATCTTCACTTGCGGCAAAGGCTTTTCGGGCTTTTTGAATTCAAGCGACAGATTCTTTTGTTTTAACAATTCCGAATATGTTCCGGCCAGCGCGTAAACGATATCTTCAAGATTAACCAGGATCAAATTATACAAATGCCTTCCCTCTTCGATGCGGGTGACGTTAAGCAAATCGTTGATTAGATTGATCATACGTTCATTTGATTTGTAGGTTTTATCCAAAAAGTCCCTCTGCTCTTCAGTGATCGGCCCCAAATCCCCGTCAAGTATCATTCTCAGCGTCCATTTAATCGCCGATATCGGCGTCCGAAGCTGATGAGCGGCAATCGAAACGAATTCCGTCTTCATCCTTTCCACGGTTTTTTCCCGGGTGATGTCATGAATGGTCACCAAAGTGCCGATCTTGCCATGCCGGCCGGCAACTTCCAAAGAACTGACTTCAAGCACTAATTTGTCGCTGAGAAAAAGTTCTTTGCGGGAAATTTTTTGCAACGAGCCGCCAACCAGCTCCACTAGAGGCTTGAATCCGGCCACATTTTCCAGACCGCCGATCTTCTTGCCGATAAGAGACAGGACATCTTCCTTGGACGCTCCAAAATAGGCTTCGATTTGCGGATTGGCAAGCGCGAGGCAATCGCTGGAATCAAAAAACAACAAGCCATCGGCAAAATTAGTGATAATCGCCAAAGTCTTTTCTTTTTCTTCTTCGGCGCGGCGCCGCAGATCTTCCATGTCTTCCAGCATGTTCATCAGCGCCACGCGGGAATGTTCGGATTCCTCGATTTTTCCCCGCAATTCGCGCGTCCGCTCTTCGACTTCCTTTCCAAGATTGGCGGTAAGGTCGCGCAGTTCTTTGGTTTTTGCGCTGACCCTGATTTCCAAAATGCTTTTAGCTTCTTCAAGCTGCGCCTTGACCTCGTTAAGTTCCCGGATCTCGGCGTCGCGTTCCTCTTGAAGCCGGAGCAATTCGGCGTCGCGTTCCGCAAGTTTGTCATTCAACCCTTCAAGTTCGGCCGCAAAAATCTCTTTGGCGGCTCGAGCTGCCGGCGCGGATTGGCTATCGCTGTTTTTGTCGTTATTATTTTGAATCATTTTCGTTCGCGGATTTTAACGCATCGGCCTGCGCCTGACGCAGCCGCTCCACTTCCTGCTTTAATTCTATCATCTTAAGCTCGCGACTCACGGTGATGCGTTGGAACGTTTCCAGATCTTTGATTTTAGCCTCAAGCTCCCGCGTGCGCGCGGCAACTTTTTCTTCCAGAGTAAGATTTAATTTTTCCAGCTCCCGCGTGCGCGCGCGCACGCGAACTTCCAAGGTGGAATTAGCTTCCTCAAGATGCAATTTGGCCGCCTCAAGTTCCTTTGTCCTTTCGGTAACTTTTTGCTCGAGAATTTCCTTTTCCCGGTATTCTTTGACCGTGCTCTTAACCAGCAGATAGCCAAAGGCGCAGAACATGATGAAAAGCACGACCAAAATTGCCTGCTGCCACAAAAATTCCATGAAAAACGGCATCACCACAAGACTTGCGCCCATAAGTCCGACAAATATTTCCACCAAAATTACTTTTATGCCAAACAGTCTGTCGCGTGAAACCTGGTAAATGATCAGACCCAGCATAACCGCCATTGCGTAATCGGCAAACAGAGAAAAAAAGCCGCCATACCCCCAATTGCCGCCGAAAACCGGTCCGACCACATTAAAAATAAAATTAAATATCCCGAATACCCCGGCGGCAAGCGCGGCGTACAGCGCTTTTTGCCGATTTTGGGCATCCGCAAAGCGGCGGTTCCGGGACAATTCGGAAAAAGAAAACACCAGCGTCAGCGCGGCGGCCGCAACATATAACCAAAATAAAGGCCCGGCTTCGATCCAGGAAACCGCCGGCTGCGTCGGATCAAAAACCGCGCCCTTAACTATGAAAGGAGTGAAAGAAGCCACGAAAAAGAAAGTCCAAACCGCGATCTGGAAATTTTCGCGGCGGCCGCGGCGGACATCCAAAACATTTTTCGCCGGAAAGTTCAGGGCAAATAAATAGAACACGGCAAAAAAAATTGCCAGCAGCGCGTAAATCCCGCGAAAAGCCCACAGAACCGCGCCGGGCACCGCCGCGGGCGGCAAAAAAACAGACGCTTGGGCACTGACAAAATCAAGATCCATCCAAAACAAAAAATAAAACGCCCCAAGCAAAAACATGCGCCCGGGCCGGGTATAGCGGTTTGCAACATACGCCCAAGCGACCAATTCCAATCCTATCGCGTTGGCTAAAAACAGCAACAACTTGGAGACTAGGGCGGAAAAATTGACAATGTCGGAGAAAACCATTTTTTAAAAAAATATCAAAAACAGCGCCTGATAATATGCAAAAACGGTAATAATGTTTAAAAGGCGGTTAATTTATGATAACACAAAAAGCCTCCTCGAAAAACGACGTGAAAAACTAAAACAGCGTTCCGTTGCGGCTAAGCTTTCCCTGCGGCAAACGCTTTGCCAAACTGGCCAAACCAAGCTCCAGCAAAGCTTCCGCCGGCCGGCTGCCTTTGAAATTTTCAAATCCGCATTTTTCCATAACCGCCTCCATCGGAGCATCGGACCGCATTGTGGTCAATTTTTGAAAACCCATGATCATTCCCTCGTTTTCCAAAAGAATGTTTTTAATCTTTTCCGACCGCGCCCCCTTGCCAAAGCAAAAACCTTCGGGATTTTTCCGCGCGGATTCATAGGCATTTTCCAAACTGCCGCATTTTTCCAAAATCTCAATCGCGGCCTTTGGGCCAATGCCCGGCGCGCCGGGAATATTATCCGAAGAATCTCCGGCCAGCGCCTTTAACGCCGGAATTTGGGCGGGAAAAACTCCAAACGTTTCTTTCACTTTTGCGGAATCGTAAAGCACGGCGTTTTTAATGCCACGGTTGATAATAAAAGCTTTTACGCGTTCATCAACCAACTGCAGGCTGTCATAGTCGCCGGTCAGCACAAAAAAATCAACCGGGCCGCTTTCGTTCTGCCCAAGCCTTTCCGCACGATTGGAGCGAAGAGCATTGGTTTCGTTTTTCGCCGCGCGGATTACCGAAGCGATCAGGTCATCCGCCTCAAATCCGTCCTGAGAAAAAACCGCGGCCCCGAGGTCGGGTAAAAGCTTCTGAATCGCCTTCAGCTGGGGGATCAAATCTGGCGCCGTGGCCGGGCGCTGGGCTTTGTAATCTTTGAATTCAAGATGCCTGAATGTCGGCGCTTTCGAATCAAAACAAACCGCGAGATAATCGGGGCGAAAATCTTCGACCGCGCGGAAAAGCGCGACGATGAATCCATGCACCGCGGCCACCCCCTCCCCGTTCCTGTTCGTGAGCGCCGGCATGGCGTGAAACGCCCGGTGCGCCACCGAATTCCCGTCAATGACAACAAAAATTTTATTTGACATGATTTAATTTTAGAACTGGATGACCGCGGTCACCCAATGACGATACGCCGCCGGTTTTTGGCAACAACTTCAAAATATATTTTTATTGCGTCTTTGGAAAAAATATCCTGTGCGGCGTCCGGCCATTCGACGGCAACGATGTTGGCCGGATTATTCAGAATCTCTTTGATTCCCAGCGGCGCCAAATTCGCGGCGGAATCAAGGCGATAGCAATCAATATGATAAAAATTTTTAAACCCGGCGGCATTCAGGGGGTATTTTTTGAGGATAACGAACGTCGGACTGTTAACCGTTCCCTTTATTCCCAATCCCTTGGCAAACCCCTGCGTAAAATGGGTTTTGCCCGCTCCAAGCTCCCCGCGCAATGCCAAAACAAGCGCGTTTTTTTTGGGTACGCTTTCCAAAACCGTCTTTGCCAGCAAACCGCCCAATTTTTGGGTCTGGCTTGAAGTTTCGGCCACGCAAATCATTTGTTTGTTTTTTATCGGCCTCATGCAAAAATTGACTTTTGGGTTATCCTGGGATATTTTGAAGAAATCCGCAAATAAATTGGGCTTGCGTCGGGGTATTAACCCCGCCGCAACCTTAGCAAGGCGTATCCCGCTACCGCGGGATAGAGGATGTTTCCTCGAAGATTACTTCCGATTACTAAGGACTCCTCATTCTTTTTGTTTCCCGTCAGCTTACTGACGGGGCATAAAAAGAATCAATTATTTTTTACTTTTCAGACCGCCGGATAATTGCTGCGTTGCCATTTAAGTATAACGGAAATTTCCGTTAAATTTAAATCTGTTCGCAAAACCGATTATCCAACAGTCTCACTTCGCATGCAAGTATCTCAAAAGCTTACCCAAAAAATCGCTATCCCTCAAGAGCTGACCGATTCGTTGAAACTGCGACTCACCGGTCTGCCGGCATTCCGCGGCGAGATCGAAAGACAGCTGGCCGACGCCAGTTCCACCGTAACCCAGCTAATCGAAATAATTTTGGCCGGCGGCATCGTGCTGGACAGTTCCGACATTCATCTTGAGGGCCAGGAAAACGACGCGAAATTGCGCGTGCGCCTCGATGGCGTTTTGCAGGACGTCATGTCGTTTGAGAGAAAAAGTTACGACACGTTGCTTTCCAGAATCAAACTTCTTTCGGAAATGAAGCTCAATATCAGCAACAAACCGCAAGACGGACGGTTTTCGATTTTGGCGGGGAACGACTCCGTGGAAATCAGAGCCTCGGTTCTCCCCACCGAATACGGCGATTCGATCGTAATGAGAATATTGAACCCGAAAAGCCTGATCAGCTTGGACCAAGCCGGGTTGCGCAAAGATCTTTACGATGTCTTTTTGCGCCAAATTGAACGCCCCAACGGAATGATCATCGTCACCGGTCCGACCGGATCGGGTAAAACCACCACGCTCTACGCGTTTTTGAAAAAAATCCAAAGCCCGGAAATAAAAATCATTACGATAGAAGACCCGATAGAATACCATTTGGAAGGAATTTCCCAGACCCAGGTTGAACCCGATAAGGGCTATGACTTTATTTCCGGATTGCGCGCCATCGTGCGCCAGGATCCGGACGTAATCCTCGTGGGCGAAATCCGCGATCTTGAAACCGCAGACATTGCCTTGCAAGCGGCGCTCACCGGACATTTGGTCTTTTCCACACTGCACACCAACGATTCCGCCGGCACGATTCCGCGCTTGATCAGTCTGGGGTCAAAACCATTCAACATCGGACCCGCGTTAAATATGGCAATCGCGCAGCGCCTGGTCAGGAAAGTCTGCGACAAATGCCGCGTAATGGAAACGCCAACCGCCGAAGAAATGACTGAAATCAAAAACTTGCTGGCAAAATCAAGTCCCGATCTGGAAAAGAAAGGGGTGCAGATTCCCGCAATCGACGACCAGTTGAAAATCCCGCGCGCCAAAGGTTGCGATAATTGCGGCGGCACCGGATACCGCGGCCGGGTCGGCATCTATGAAGCGTTCATTGTCGATGACGAGATTCAGAATTATATTTTAGGCACGCCGACGATCCCCGGCCTGAAGGAAATGGCGCAAAAAAAGGGCATGCTGACAATGTATCAGGACGGCCTGATAAAGGTGATCCAAGGAACCACCACTTTGGACGAAATAAAAAGAGTTGCCGAGCAATAAGTTTAATTCTTTTTGTTTCCCGTCAGCTTGCTTCGGGGAACAAAAAGAATGAGGAGTCCCTAGCAGAGATCAAGTAATCTTGGAGGAAGCATTCTCTGGTTGCGTCGGGGTTATATCCCGACGCAAGAACCCGATTTATTTGTATTAAAAAATCCCGAAATCGGGAGTCAAATTGGTTCTGCGCCCAATTTTTGGAATTCCCCGAGGTATAGCCCAGCCGCAGCCAGATTACCCATCGATAAAAACTCCAGACTCCCAATTTCGAGACTTTTTCTTTCGCCCTCCAAAGTTTTGGCAAAGGAGGGGCTGGTTTTGTGTTTACCAACGTATTATAGTATATTTGGTTTTTCTTGTCAAGGCCCATGTCCTATAACCCGCCCCGCTTTCTTCCGCCGCCCCAGATTGACGAATCCGTTTTTTTGGTGTAATATCGCTTTTATAAGCACAAAATAACGATTTTGTGATAGTTTTTTGTGAAAAAAGGTTTCTATAACTAATTACTACAATAACTTGCAATATTTAATTTCCTACTTCCCGTTTCCCCTTTTGGAAATTGGAGATCGGAAATTGGAGATTTCACTATAATGTCCGGACATTCACACGCAAAAACAATCGCGCACGACAAAAATATCGCCGACCAGAAGCGCGGCGCGGCGTTTTCGAAAATGGTGCGCCTCATTACGGTCGCCATCAAAGAAGGCGGACCGAACGTTGAAACCAACGCGCGCTTGCGCATGGCGCTTGATATGGCTAAGGGTATCAATATGCCCAAAGACAATATCGAACGGGCTATTTCCCGCGCCAGCGGCGCTGACGAAGGCCAGGTGTTTACCGATTTCCTTTTTGAAGCGTACGGAGCCGGCAACGTCGCCCTTCTCATCGAAGGGATTACCGACAATAAAAATCGCGCGTTCAATGACGTTAAAACCATCATCAACCAAAACGGCGGCAAGCTCGTGGGCGAAGGCGCGATCCGCTGGATGTTTGAAAGATACGGCATTTTAATCGTTGAGCCATCCAGTCAAACCGCCGAAATGCAAAACAAAGAGGCGCTCGAAATGGCCGCCATCGAAGCAAACGCCACCGACATTTACTGGTACGAAAACACTCTGGAAATCCGCACCGCACCCGCCGATCTGGAAACCGTGAAAAAAGCCTTGGAATCCAAGGGCGTCAAAGTGGAATCCTTCTCTCTGGCTTGGATCGCCAAAGAAGAAATCAAAGGCGACGAAAAAGTGAAAGAACAAAATCAAAGATTGATCGACGCTTTAAACGACAACGACTCGATCCAGGAAGTTTATTCCAACTTAAAAGACTAGTTTAAAATCTTTAATAGCCGACAAAAAACCGCAAACGCGGTTTTTTTGTGCCAAAAATCATGTTAAGATAGCCAATCTCCGCTCCAAAGCATATAATAAAATTACCTTGGGTCTCATTTGTGTTTTTTAATCCTAACCTTCATGATAATTCTCGGAATTGACCCCGGACTCGCCACTACCGGTTTTGGCGTGGTGCGTCCCAACAAAACAACCAAATCCAAACTCGATTGCGTGGCCTATGGGACCATTGACACCACCCCGGACATGATCCTGCCCGAACGCCTGAAAAAAATCCACAACGACTTGGGGCGCGTAATCACCCAATACCAACCGCAGGCATTGGTAATGGAAAACGTTTTCTTTTTCAAAAACGCCAAAACCATTGTCCCAGTTTCGCAAGCCCAAGGCGTGATACTTTTGGCAGCCGCGAAGAAGCATCTGCCCGTCTACCGCTATACACCCATTGAAGTCAAAATAACCATCACTGGCTTTGTCAAATCCGACAAAAAGGACATCCAGCGGGAAATCAGCAAGATTCTGCGGTTGGAAACAATTCCCAAACCCGACGACGCCGCCGACGCGCTTTCGATTGCAGCGACCTACCTTATCCGAAGTTTAAACCTTTGATGCGTCAAATCCAAAAATCGCCGTTTAAACGGCGATTTTTAATATTTTTTCAATAGCTTATCAACAAAGTTATCCGCTACGCCACCTTAAAAAATTTGGATTTGCCGATTTGAACAACCAGCCCGGATTTTATATCGATTACCTCTTTCCAGTCGGTTTTTAACGCACCACTGATCCTAACTCCGCCCTGCTCGGATAATCGCCGGGCCTCTCCCTTGGAAGACACCGCACCCAAAGCAACAAGCAAATCGGGAATATTCAGCGATTTTTCCTTGATATCAATCGTTGGGATCTCCGACGGCAATTTCCCTTCCTGCGCCACGCGGACAAATTCTTGCTTTGCGGAATCCGCGGCATTCAAATCATGGAACGTTGCGACAATCCGATGCGCCAAATCCATTTTTATATCTCTTGGATGTTTGGTCCCTTTTTCAATGGCGCTTTTCAACCCATCAATCACCCCTTCTGTTTCATCGGTCAACAATTCAAAATAATTCCACATCAACCCGTCCGGAATCGCCATTATCCGGGTAAACATTTTTGCCGGCTTTTCATCGATGCCGATATAATTACCCACCGACTTGCTCATCTTTTTTTCGCCATCGACACCGATCAACAACGGCACGGTTATAACATCCTGCTCGGCCTGGTCAAACGCCCGCTGCACCTTGCGGCCGAATAAAAGGTTCAAGCGCTGGTCATATCCGCCCAGTTCGACGTCGGCGCCCACCGCCACCGAATCATAACCTTGCAACAAGGGATACAAAAGCTCAAGCATACTCACGTCAAAACCGTCCCTCAACCGTTTTTGAAAATCTTCGCGCTCAATCAGCCGCGCCACCGTAAACCGCCCCGCCAAATCCATCAAAAAAGACATTGGTTTTTGCGAAAACCACTCGCTATTATAATGAATTTCCGCCCTTTCGACATCAATCACTTTAGAGGCTTGCTTGATGTAATCTTTCATGTTATCCCGAATTTGTCCGGGAGTCAGCGGCGGCCGTGAAGTCGTCCGGCCCGAAGGATCGCCGATAAGCGTGGTAAAATCGCCGATAATCAACACCGCCTTGTGTCCAAGCGCTTGAAATTGCGCCAATTTGCGCAAAACCACCGAATGCCCCAAATGCAAATCGGCGGCGGTTGGATCAATCCCCAGCTTTATCCGCAATTGTTTTCCGGACGCCAGTTTTTTCGCAAGACCGTCTTTATCGATAACTTCCTCCACGCCGCGTCCGAGAATTTCCTTAATTTTTAGCGGATCGGTATTTATGTCCATATGAATTCATTTTACAATAAATAATACATATCCCAAACAACCCACCCCGCCGCCGCAAAGCAAACGGGAGTTAAAACCACATTAATACATAACTTTTAAAAAATTTCCAACAAAATGTCAAAATTCAAATTTCCATCTTTCAAAAAAAACCAACAAAAACCGGCGGCGAAGTTTGCCGGAATTTTGTCCAAATTATTGGGCGCGGGCGCGGTATTGACACTTGTGGCGCTGACTTTCGCCGGAATGCTTTTTATTTACTACACCCGCGACCTGCCCCGGCCCGAAAAGTTCTCGGAAAAAACCACACCCCAATCGACAAAAATATACGACCGTACCGGCTCGATACTGCTGTACGAAATCTACGGCGAAGAAAAACGCAGTTGGATATCTTTCGATAAAATTCCCGACTCGATTAAAAAAATGGCAGTCGCCGCGGAAGACAAGAACTTTTACAAAAATAACATCGGTATCGATATTGAAGGAATAATCCGTTCCTTCATGAATTATTTCAAAACAAAAAAACTGGCAATGGGAGGATCGACAATCTCGCAACAATTAATCCGTTCAACATTCCTAACCAACGAAAAAACCGCGGAAAGAAAAATCCGCGAAATCGCCATGGCGGTTGAATTGACGCGGCGGTATTCAAAAGATCAAATACTGGAATGGTATTTAAACCAAGTTCCTTTTGGCCAAAACACTTACGGAATCGGCGCGGCCAGCGCCAATTATTTCAACAAGCCAATTTCCGATCTTAACCTTGCTGAGCAGGCAACCTTAATTTCGCTGATCCAGTTGCCGTCGTACTATCCGAGCCACTTCAACGAATTAATGAACCGGAAAAATTATGTTTTAAACCGGTTGACCGAAGATGGTTACATAAATAGCCAAGCCGCCGCCGACGCAAAAAAAATAGAAGTTAAATTTGTTGAGAAAAAAAACGAAGTCAAAGCGCCCTACTTCACTCTTTGGGTAAAACAGCAACTCGAACAGCAATACGGAAAACAATACCTGGAACAAAACGGACTAACGGTAACAACCTCACTTGATTGGAATATGCAACAAACCGCCGAAGCGGTGGTGCGCGACGGCATAAAAAAGAATGCCGCTTACAACGCGTACAATGCTTCCCTGGTTACCATTGATCCGAAAACCGGCCAGGTCTTGGCAATGACGGTTGGGTCCGGCGATTATTATGCCGAATCCTACCCTAAAGATTGCAAATCCGGGGTAAATTGCCTTTTTGACCCTCAATACAATGTCGCCGTCATGACTCCCGGCCGGCAACCCGGATCGTCATTTAAACCTTTTGTTTATGCCACCGCCTTTGAAAAAGGATACTCCGATACCACTATCGTTAACGACACACCAACTTGTTTCGGCAAATGGGGCGGCAAAGAATACTGCCCGCAAAACTATACCGGAACCTTCCATGGCCCCGTCACCCTAAGAAGCGCCTTAGCTGGATCGTTAAACGTTCCCGCGGTTAAAGTGCTAAACTCTATGGCGGGATTAAGCGACAGTATCACTAAAGCGAAAGAAATGGGGATTACCACCCTAGACAATCCATCGTCGTTCTATGGCCTTGCGTTGGTCTTGGGAGGCGGCGAAGTGACATTATTGGACATGACATCGGCTTACGGGGTATTCGCCACACAGGGCTACCGCATGCCGGCTACCGCGATCGTGAAAATAACCGACAACAAAGGTTTCTCGGTCTATGAAAACAATAAAACCCCGCAAAGAGTATTAAGCTCGCGCAGCGCCAATCTAATAAGCAGTATTCTTTCCGACAATGTCGCGCGCACCCCGATTTTTGGCGCCAATTCCCCACTTTATTTCAAGGATTATAATGTGGCGGTTAAAACCGGAACCACCAGTGATTACAGGGATGGATGGATTATCGGTTACACCCCTTCCGTTGTTACCGGGGTTTGGGCGGGTAACAGCAACAACGAGGTAATAAAAAAAGAACCAGGATCAGTGGTTGCCGGACCAATATTCCATACTTATATGGAAAAAATCCTCGCCAACTACCCTAGGGAATCATTTCCTCAACCATAAGCAATCCATACGCATTCTTCTATCAAAAAACCGCATTACGCGGTTTTTTAAATCGTCAACCAGATACGCTAATATTTTTTTATCGGCATTAAAATATAAATAAAACTTGGATCGTCGGCGGATTTTAAAACACCCGGCCCATCATCATCTGAAAATTCAAAAGCACACTTATCGTTTTTAATCGAATTCAACCCCTCAACTAAATATCGGCAATTAAAAGTTATAGATATGTCTTTTCCCGATGCGCTCTCTAATTTCATTTCACTATCATAACCGCCTAAATCCGCCGACAAACTTGAAATCGACATTATTGACTCTTTTGCGTCTATTTTCACGTTAACTTCGTTGTTTTTCCCGGAAAACAAGCTGGCCGATTTTAAATGGTTCAAGAGTTCTTTTTTTGAAAAAACAATACTTTCCACAAATGAAGTTGGTATAATTGCCTGATAATCAGGAAAGTCGCCTTCGATTAAGCGGCTCATAAACTGTATTTGTGGCTGATCCGCATCGTCGGGCGCGGTAAAATCAATAGTAATTTGATTATTAACGACGAAAATATTTATATTTTTCTGCTTGTCATTAAAAATTGATATTATTTCCCGAGCCGCTCTTAATGGAATAATTATCGATTTATCAACTAAAGATGCGGGTATTTTGATATTTAAAATTGTCTTCTCCCCCAAGCGAAAACTATCCGTGGCGACGATTTTCAAACCATCCTTCAAGAAAGATACATACACTCCCGTGATTTCCGGTTTAACCGATGAAACACTAACAAAATTAACAATTTGCGCCAGCGCCTGACAAAAAAAATTTGATTTAATTGTTAAATAATCACCCTCAAGGTTGATAGGTAGGGCGGGAAATTCATCTGGACTTAAACTGTTTAAATTTGATTTGCGCCGGTCATTAATAATCGCAACCACACCCCCTTTATTTTCAATCCCCACGGACCCCCCAGGAAAAGAACTAATTAAATTTGATAATGTTTGTGCTGGCAACACCACACTACCATCATCTTCGGTTTTTGAAAGTAACTTCCAAGCCACGCCTGTTTCCAAGTTTGTTGCGACCGCGGTAAGGGAATTTTTTTCGGCTTTTAATAAAATATTGCTTAATATCGGCAAAGTAACGTCTTTCCCGGTTATTTTTTCAACCTGAGATAACGCGGCTTGAAGTTTTTCTTGTAATATTTTTGTTTTCATGGGGTTTATCTAATAATTTAATTTTATTTATTTAAATAACTATTATTATCATTAATGGTTGTGGAAAAACCCCAATTTAAGATAATAACAGCTTTGAATAAGTTGTGGATTAATGATGGTGCGGGATGGTGTTGTTGTTGGGTGAAAGTGGGTGCGGGAATTTTTGTTGGCATTTATAAACAATCACGCATTATTAATATTCTCATATTTTTACCCGGTCGTATCCACATTATTTCCACACCCCTTTAAATTTAGGAATTATATATTTTTTGTTTTAAAAGATTGATTTCTTCTTGAAGGTTTTCATTTTCCCCCATTTCAAGCGAGATTTTTTTATAAGCGTGCATTACCGTGGTATGGTCTTTATTGCCCATTTTTCTTCCAATGGACGGAAAGGATGCGTTTAATTCTTTTCTCATTAAGTACATTACGATTTGCCGCGGCTTAACTATTTCTTTTTTTCGCGAATCGGATAATATGTCTTTTTCTTTCAGATCGTAAAAATTAACCGTTTCTTGGATGATTTTTTTAAAATTAATTATCTTTTTGGGGTTAATTAACGATAAAATCGACTGGCATAATTCTGCCGTCGGGGAAACGTTTTTAAATTTAATATGAGCGGCCAGTTTGGTTAGGGCGCCCTCAAGCTCACGGACGTTGCTTTGGATTGTCGAGGCGATTACCGATAAGATTTCATCCGAAAAAGAAAGACTTAATTGTTGGCATTTTTCTTTTAAAATTGCCATTCTTGTTTCGAAATCAGGTAGGCTGATGTCGGCGATCATTCCCCCTTCAAAGCGCGACCTTAGGCGGTCGGAAAGCTCGGTGATCGCTTTCGGAGGCCGGTCGGAAGACAATATGATTTGCAAGTTTTTATTGTAGAGGCTGTTAAAAATGAAAAAGAATTCATCTTGGGTTCTTTCTTTTCCTGAAATAAGCTGGATATCATCTATTATAAAAACCGCGGTGTCGAGGTATTTGGCCCGCAGCTCCCCGATTGTTCCGCTGCGGATAGCGGTAATTATTTCGGTAGTTAGTTTTTCGGTGGGTATGTATTTTATTTTTTTACCCGGAAAATTATTGGCTACTTCGTTGCCAACTGCTTGTAATAAATGCGTTTTCCCCAAACCGACGCCGCCATAAACAAACAACGGATTGTAAACCATCCCCGGTTTTTCCGCCACCGCCAGCGAAGCGGCGTGCGCCAATTCATTGTGTGGCCCAACGATAAAGCAATTAAAATTATATTTTGGATTAAGATTGGTTTCTTTATTGAATTTGAATTGTTCGAAGCCGAGCTGGCCATTGTCCGGATCCGGTGAGGAGATTTTGTTTTTTACCGGTTTAGCGGGAATGTCTTTGACAACCCTAAAAAAAACCTCCCTGATCGATTCATCTGTTTCCCGCAAAAGTTTTATTGTTTGTTTGTGGTATTTTTGTTCAAGCCACTCTTTCGCGAAAGAGTTTGGCACGCCAATCACCGCTTCTCCGTTTTTAATCGAAACTATGCTGGTCGATTTGAACCAGGTGGTGAAAATTGCCGGAGAAACGTTTAATTGCGTTTGCGCCAGTATTGATTGCCAGATTTCTTCGTTTGTCATGATGTCCGCAGATGATTGTTTTGTGGAGTTGTTTATTATACCTTGATATTTTCTACATTGAAAATAATCAAAAAACAGTTAAAAAGCAAGGAACCTTCGTGGATGTTTTTTAAATAAAGCGCCTTTTTAGGATCGGATCCGCGATTTGCCTTTAAAAAAACCAAGCAAGACACGGATCGGTGAAAAATCAACATTTTAAACATGTTTAAAACATGTGGATAACTATGGGTAAAATGTGGATAAAACCGGAAATATTTTTTTGCTTGGCGATTGCGGAGATTTGAATGGGTTTTGGGTGGGATCAACCAATAACGCAAAAACGCGCCGCGCGGGGTTTACTTTTTGTCGAAAAAATGTAAAATGAATCCGTAAGAAAAATGTAAAATTTCCGCGCTCATTTAAGAGATGGGTCGAGCGCGCAGATTTAAAAACTATGAGCGTAACTTACCAGCCTAAAAAACGCAAAAGAAGCAAAACTCACGGATTTCGTAAACGTTCCCAAACCACGGGCGGACGCCGCGTGTTGAAATCAAGGCGCGCCAAGGGAAGAAAAAAACTAACCGTATAATACTATGTTGCCGCCTGCCAATCGCTTAAGGAAAGAAAAAGAGATTAAGCGGGCGCTTGCCAGCAGAAATGGCGTTAAAAACGGTATGTTGGCGTGCAAGACGGCGAAAAACGGTTTGGATACCGCGCGTTTTTGTTTTATCGTCTCCAAGCGTGTTTCCAATAAAGCCGTTGTTCGCAATACGTTAAAACGACGCTTGCGCGCGGCGGTCGCGAAATTGCTTTTTTTTGTCAAGCCGGGGGTCGATTGCGTGATTATCGCCTATCCGGGGGCGGAGACGAAAAGGTATGAAGATTTGGCGATGATGGTGGAAAAAATTTTGGCGAAATCAAACATTTTAAAATCCGTACCTTCCTGAGGCAAGGTCTCGGGGGGTACGGATTTCGAGAATTCTTCAGGCAATTCGGCGGCAATTCCCTAAGGATCATGCCCTTCGCCCGCCGGAGGCAGGAAATACGTTTGGGGAATATTTTTTTAAAGATGTAAAAAATAAAGCTGAAAGCGCAGAACGGAAAACAAAAAGATTTATTCTTTTTATGCCCCGTCAGCAAGCTTGACGGGAACAAAAAGAATGAGGAGTCCTTAGTAATCGGAAGTAATCTTCGAGGAAACATCCTCTATCCCGCGGTAGCGGGATACGCCTTGCTAAGGTTGCGTCGGGGTTAATACCCCGACGCAAGAATCCAATTTATTGTTTCGCTTACTGCGTTTTGCTGCGAAATTTCAATATGAATTTTTTCGACATTATTCTTTATCAACCGCTTTTCAATATCCTTATTGTTTTATATCAATATCTTCATGATTTCGGGTTTGCGGTGATCGCCTTGACGGTACTGATCCGGTTTTTGCTTTATCCCCTGGCCGCCGAATCAATTCGCGTGCAAAAAGTGACGGCGCTGATTCAGCCGAAGATGAAAGAGATCCAGGAAAAATACAAAAACGAAAAAGAAAAACAGGCGATGCTGATGATGCAGTTGTGGCGGGAAAACAAAATCAATCCGATGAGCAGTTTTCTCTTTCTGCTGATACAGATTCCCATATTGTGGACGTTGTACCGCGTTTTTTGGGATGGTTTTAAGGATGGATCTTTGGCGATGCTTTACGGCTTTGTTTCCAATCCGGGGACAATCAATCCGCTGTTTTTGGGGGGAGTGAACCTTGCGGCGGCTTTCCCGGTTTTTGCGGTGGTTTCGGGTATTTTGCAGTTCGTGCAGGTGAAAATGATGACACCCAAGGCGGTGGCAGGCAATAAAGAAAAGAGCCAATCCGAACAATTCGCGGCCATGATGCAAACTCAATCCCTGTATGTTTTTCCGGTTATTACAGTGGTTATTTTCTGGGGGTTACCGTCGGCTCTTGGTCTTTATTGGATAACCACCAGCGTGTTTTCGATTGTCCAGCAATATTTCATTTTAAAGAACAAGTAACATGAACAATATGGACGGCAAAAAAATTGACACGAAAAAAATCAAAAAAATCGCCGAAGATTTGATAAGGAAAATCGCTCCCGAAGCCGAAATTAGTATTTTGGAACAGCAAGAAGCGACGGTTTTTATTGGAGTTAGAGTTGACGATCCCCTGGCTTTGATCGGGCCGGGATCCGAAACCTTAATGGCGCTTCAGCATTTGTTGCGGGTGATATTGAGAAAGGCCGCAGGGGGTCGGATGGATGCGGGAGAAGTGTTTTACGTCGATCTGGATATTAATGATTATAAGAAAAAAAGAAAAGAATACTTAAAAGAGCTGGCAGTTGCCACTGCCAACGAAGTGGCGCTGGCGAAAAGAGAAGTTTCTTTGGCGCCGATGACCGCTTATGAAAGAAGGGTGGTTCATATGGAGCTTGGCGAGCGCGCCGATATCGTTACCGAAAGCCGCGGCATCGGATCCGAAAGAAAAGTGGTGGTTAAGCCGGCGCCGCGCGTTTAGCTGCCAAAGTCAATAAAATACATATATAAACATAACAGAACAGCCCCTTAAGCCGGGGCTGTTTTCGCAAGGCAAGTTGTTTTAAGCGGCTTTGTCGGTTGCTTCCTTGGCCTTTTTGATTTTAGCCAGTTCTTCGGGGTTGGTGGTTATGATTTGGTCTTCGATATAGGAGGCCACTACTTTCATGGCGACATGTTTCTGGCCGGCGAAAAACAGCCCTTCCCCTATTTCGGCTTCCAGAAGGAAGCTTTTTTCCCGATCGGTCAGGTTGAATGTTTTTTGGACGACGTCGATCGTTGCCGGCGATTGTTTGAGCAAGAATTGCATCGAAGAATTGGTGATAATCGGCTGGCCGTAGTTTGAGCGCATGAAATCCGCCACGTCCTGGGTGATGGTGGTTACTCCGAGCCAATATTTGCGCGCGCGTTTGCATAACCCGAATAAAAACGATGCTCCGTCTTCGTTTTGCATCAATACCCAGGCTTCATCCACCACCAGGATGCGCTTGCGCATATGGGACCGCACCTTGTTCCAGATATAGTGCATGATGATATACATCGCGGCGGTGCGGAATTCGTTTTCCATGTCGCGGATGCCGAAGACAACCAACGGTTTGTCCATGGAAATATTTGTCGCTTGGTTGAAAAATTCGGCGTACGTGCCCTGGGTGAATTTGCGGATGCGGCGCACGAGCGAATCGGTGCCGTCCATTCCCTCAAGAACCGCTTCGAGGTCTTGCATCAGCGGGGTCCTTTCCGGCCAGAGTTTCGGGTCGGTTTCGGCGGTAATATCTTTGGCGGCGTAGACTTCAGTGAGGGCCCGGTCGATAATGGCGTCTTCTTCGGGGGTTAGCCCTCCCAGCAGTATCCTTATCAATCCGACGATATTAATGATGTTGGAGCGGATGACGTCGGTCGGATTTTCATCTTCGCGCGGTTCGGGCAGATCGAACGGATTTATGTGGTAGGGCGACGCCAGGGACACGTTCAGAAACGATCCGCCTGTTGATTCGGCCAGCGTTTTGAATTCATTTTCCGGGTCGACGACAATGCCATCGATGCCCAGCATCATCGAGCGCAGGATTTCCAGCTTGACGCCGTAACTTTTTCCCGAGCCCGATTTTGCGAAAATGACGCTGTTGGCGTTCTCAAGACTGAACCGGTCGAAAAGTATCAAGGAATTGTTATGCAGGTTTGTGCCGTAAAGAATGCCTTCGTTGGCGCTCAAATCAAAAGAAACGAATGGAAAAGTCGATGAAAGAGGGCCGGTGTTCATCGGGGTGTATATTTGTATCTGGTCGAGCCCGTAAGGACAAGTGGAGGTAAAGCCTTCTTTTTGCTGATACATCGAAGGCTTGATGTAAACCAGTTTGGACTCAAGGATTGACCGCAGTGAGGTTTCGGTATCGCGCAGTTTTTCAAAATTGTCTTCGTAGACGGTGAGATAAATTCCCAAATGGAACATTCTTTCGGTTGATGTTTGGAGCTTGTCGCGCAGGCTTTCCAGGTCCTGGTAAGCGATCTCCAGGGCAGGATCGCGCACCAGCCCCTTCTCTTCTCTCTCCATGAGTTCAGCTTGCACTTCGGTGAGTTTTTTGCGCAGGTCCCTCAAAGTTTTGGCGGTGTCGATCGGATTGATGTGAAAAGCAATGTCAACGGGCGTGTCCAAATTGATGACCGGAGTGAACCAGCCGGAGTTCAGATAGCGCGGATAGGAAAAAATAAAAAAAGATTTGCCGCAGCGTTCACTGAGTTTCAAGTAGTCGGGAGCCAATATTATCGACGACGGCGCAATGATGTCCCGGATGGTGATTGTTTTCATCTGGGATACGGGATCCGGTATCGATGTTTTTTTCTTTTTTGAACCCATGTTTCAAATTTAAAGAGTGTTTGGTTTTCCGGCTTTTTATTGTATTAATTCGGGCGGTATTTCCGGATAATATCCCCTTTCGGATTCTTCCAGGTGGTGGGTGCTCCAAAAAAATTCGGCCAATTCCAAGCTGTTCAAAGGCACGCATCGCAGCCCGCAGCGGCGCAATCCCAATGCCACAAATTCCATGCGCTGCAAGAGTTGCGACCGGCCCTGGACAAATTGTTCCTGCGCCAGTTCCGCGCCCTTGGTTTTGCTGTTTTTTTTGTCCTTGCTTCCAGCCGAAAGGTTGGGCAGAAGCATTGGCTGGAAAGGAACAACCACGTAAAACGACTTGTTCATTATCGACCCGCCGGCCACGATTTCGTTGATGAAGTTGCGGTACTCGATGACCTGGGTGCGTAAAAGTTCGTTGATCTGGCGGTTTTCCAAGTCTTTCAGTTTGTCCAGGTAGCTGGTGATGTTCAAGCGGCGGCTTTGGATGATTATTTGAAGCGGAAAATCCAGCGAATTCAGGAAATTCTGGTAATTGCCGATAATCGCGTTTTGTTCATCTTCGCCCATTAACGCGAAATTGATGGAATTGACCATCATTATCCCCCGCAAAGCCTTATTTTTCAGGATAACGGTCCCTTCTTTGATTTGGTCGATTTCCAAAAATTGTTGGGTTGATAATATTGCCATGCCTCTAATTAAAAATGTAAATATCAAAAATAAAAATTACAATCTAGAATGTTAAAATTAACGTTTCCCCTTAAGCGTTAGAATGCTCGACGCCAATATCTTGGATATTTCGATCAGTTCTTGTAGGAGCCATTCTAACTCCTTTCTGTCTCCTTTGTTTGTATCCCTTAATAGAGTTAACCAGATTTTAGATTCGTTCCCAGATTTTAAGGAATATGTAAAAAAATTTATAAAATCTTTTTTGCTGCTTGCGGAATTAGCTTCAACGTAATTAGCCAAAACGCTTGTTCCGCTTCTTAATAATTGTTTACCTAACACATTGCAGACAGAATCTTTTGAAAGCTTATCAATAAACCTGATCAATCTTAGAGTCCAGCAATATAGTCTTTTTTTGAAGTCATTTTTAAACTTTTTATTGCCATTTTCCATTTTGATCTTTCAACTTTTATCTATTTTGTTTCCAAATAATCTCTGATTTTTTGCAGATTGTCTTTTTTTACGGTCGCTTCGATTTTTACGCTGGTGGGCGCTTTTTGAATGGTGATTTTTTCTTTGGTGGTGGCGATTTGTTTGGGTAGGTCGAAATTTTTCCAAAGAAACATTTGCGGCGCCATCATATATGCCGCCCAGTGGCGCGCGACCGTGGGCAGGGATATGCCATCCATTTTCACGAACGCCAGGCCGCAGGAAGCGCCCATGACTATGGCGATAAGGGCGACGGCCAGCGGCAGGCTGGCTTTTCCCAGAGAGAAATAAAGGACAAACGATGTCGCTCCTCCGCTGGCGACGAATACAAACTGTTTGAGCGTCAGCGGTCCGACGATCTTGGCTTCCATCTCTATGAATTGAGGCAAAACAAAATTCATCCGGAGTGTGTTTATATTTCCAGTATATCACACCGCAAAATTTCGCAAAAGAAAATCCCGTTGCCGCGGGATTTTTTGCCGAATCATTAAACCGAAGGTTGGTTTTGTTCGCCCGGGCCTGTTGTGCCGGGTGCCGCCGGCGTTTCCGGCAGCGGTTGCGATTGATATATTTTTTCAAGCGAGTCCTTGTGGCGGAACAGCAAAAATTTATCTATTTCCAGAATTATCTGTTTGATGCCGGTTGTTCCTTCGAGCTGTTTTTCCAGGGACGAGAAAAAATCCGCGGGCGGCAGCAGCCCCAAATAAACATCCCCTATTCCGTTGATCATGAAGCCCATCGATCCGGTGATTTTGTTGCGCACGCATATCTCTTCGATGGTTTCCCCGGTTTCCGGCGCGAAAATCGCGTCCCGCAAATCTTCGGGAAGTTTCATGTAAAGTTCGTGGAATTTATCTTTGGGCAGGGATTCGATCATGGTTTTTAATGGTTATTTTTTAAGTATAGCATCCGGCCAAAGCGCGCGCAGCATTGACAAATTTGAATTTATTTGTTATAAACATAACAAAAGGAGGCTTGAAATGGAGAGAAAAAAGAGAAATGAGTTTGTTCATTTCATAATTTGGACCGTCGCCCCTTTAATAATGGGGCCGGGACTGTTGCTTCTTTATCTGGCAACTCGCTATGCTCCCAATGACTTGGCTAGTAAAAATATAGGATATTTTTTTACCCAATGGCCGTTGTTTTTTTTAGTGGCTTTCGTGGTTTATGTTTTTTTCTCGCGGCAGCATTGGATGATAGCAAAGTTGAGGATTATCCCTTATGCTGTCGGGATTGGTCTTTTGTTCTTGGGAATTCCGGGACTACTGACCGGGCAGTATTCGGTGGGCGGTTACAAAGAATATCTGTGGAGCGGTGATATTCCTGGATCTATTTCAGTAGCCGCAGAAGCATACCAGCCGGAAATCACTATTCTAGTTGTCTGCGTTTTTGCACTTTCTTTAGTGCTTTACGAGGCGCGCAAATGATCACATCTTATCATTTGCGCTGTTTTTGTATATAAACGCGTTTAATAAACTTGACAAATTCATTTTTTTTGTCATAATAACGCCAGCTTTTGCTGCGCGAAACTGCGGCAATCTTTACATTTTATCCCCTTCTAGAGAAGGGAACGTGTTGAAAAAGGAGGAGTGAGAATGGAAATATGGGATGTGAAAAATTTCGGAGATTTATATATATGGTTGCAGGAGTTTGACTGGAGTGGTTTGAGAGAATATTTGCAAGGACATAACTTAACAATGTCGTCTTCGTGGAGTATCTCTTGGTATATACTTATTGTAGTTTTGATTCTTTTTGGCTATACTCTGTCCAAAAAGATTGGGCCGCCGTGGAAAAGGGTTGAGCCGGAGAATTTATACTTTTTAGCCTTTTTGGGCCAGCCATTGCCGTGGTATCTAATGAACTCAAAAGTTTTCCACGGCAAGATAAACGGAGATCTTGCTTTGGGCCAGGGGATATCGGGATGGTTGCCACACCTGGGCGTGTATAGGTTTATCCTGTGGCCGCTGCCTTGGCCGTTGGCCTATGTCAAAAAGGACAACTGGAATGGATCAAAACCGCAAGACCCGGTGCTTATAAAGCCGTATTCCGTGACGGTTGTTGCTGAAGAAGCTGAGCTAAAAGGTGATAACGGGAGCCGCGCGCGAACCGTAACCGCTCAGTTTACGTGTTGGTTTTCGAATCCCTACGATATTTTTTTTGGCAGGGCGCCAACCAATTGGAGGGTTGCCTTTGAAAACAAAATCAAGGGCGTAATGACTTCCGTCGTAAAAGGGTTTACGGAGGCAGAGATTGAAGAGCAAGATGCTCTCCAAAGCGCCATCAAAAATAAATTGGTGAGCCGGAGCGGGCTGTTTGGTTTTCGAAGGCGGCCAGCTGATGTCATTGCCAAAGACGTAGGCATGAGAATCATCAGTGCGGACGTTCTGAACATTGAACGGCCGGCCGCATATGTGAGGGCGGCCGAAATAAGAAGAAATGGAGAAGAGCGCGCTTATGTGGCGAGCCTTTTCTATGGGAAACAGCTTGATTTTGCCGCCAGTACGGAAAAATTCTCGGATAGGGCCGTAGAGCTTTTAAAGCTGTTGAATATAGGTAGTGGTGGGAGTGGTGGACCCAAGGCTGATCTTGAGCTTTTGGCTCCAACTAGCAAGGAGGCTGAAAAGGATTTAGAAGACGCTTTGGAAGAACCTCCTAGATCAAGAAAGGGTAAAAAGAAGGCATGAGTCCGGCACAGAATCGCTGGATTCTTTTTTATATAAATTTACGGTTTGGCAACAAAAGCCGGATCGACAATTCGGTCCGGCTTTTGTTGTTATAATCCGGTTTGCATATTATCTCGATTTTCCGGAGGAGTTTGTTGTTGTGGCGGCGTTTGGGCTGCTGGTTGCGGCGGCGTCTGCGTTCGCGTCCGGCGGAATGCGGATGCTCGCCTTGTGCTGGTTGGTTGCGCAGGTTGCGTTGTCGGTTGCGTTTGCGTTCGCGTTTGGGAAGCTGGTTGTGTTCCCAGCGAGATTACCGGTTCGCCGATCAATTGGCTCAGCTTATCGGGATCGACCTCACCGTCCATTGTGTTTCCGATGCGCAGCTCCTTGGGCAGATATTGTTTGTCCCGGGGAGATTTGTACATTTGTTTCAAAAGATCGGGATTGGCAGCCGCAAAATTTTTGAGCTGCTCCCCTTCCATTTCGCTGATATCGGCGACAAGCTTGTCGTAATAGGCCTGGTTGGTTTGCATGGCGTTTCCCAGTGTTCTTCCGTTTGCTCCGACCAAGATCGCGAGCCGTTCTTGTTTTCTTGCCATGTTTTCTTCGTTTGCTTTTGCCGGATCGGCATTGTCGCTGTTCTGGAACAATCTCGCGGACAAGCCCTGGAAGGCGTCTTTTTTGGTCGCCGTGTCTTTGTGGACGATCGCCATCATCCGCATTTCTTTTTCTTCCCTGATCTCATCCGCGGTGGTGGCTTTGCCGCCGCGCACTTTCTGGACTTTCCTCAAATACGTGCCGTTGTAGTCCTGCTTGTTGATCGCTTCCACCACTTGGTCGGTTTTGCCGATGAAACCGTTGCTGTAAGCGTCTTTTATCTGGGTGGGCGTGAGCCGGTTCCGGGCAACCATGGCATCGACGATCGAAGCGGATTTTTCTTTGCCGAGATTGTTGACGATTTGCTGCACGTTGGCTTCCTCGCCTTTTTTGCCGATATTCCTTTGCAATATCGATATGGCTTCCATGTCGGATAATTTTCCGCGCTTGGCAAGGGCTTTGTTCATCGTCAGATCTTTATCGATATCGCCAAGCTTGGCGTCCACCGATGTTCCGGCATTGAATAATTTTCCCATGCTGTTCGCGCTTGTCGCGGCGGCGCTAGCCTTGCTGCCTTTGTCGCCGGCGAAGATGCTGCGCCAGGAAGACATTGTTTTGTCGTCGGTCGCGTTGGCCAGCAATCCCGATCCCCCCACGATCATTTTGTCGGTAAGCCCCCTGATGCCGCTGGATCCGGCGTCCAATCTTCCTTGGGCGTTGCTGTATTTTTCAATGGCTTTGTCCTGGATCTGGCCCGCGACAGGCTTGACCATATGGGTATAGGCGGCGGCCCCAACGCCGATCATTGCGGATCTAAACATCGCTCCCATGCCCAAGTCTTTTTGCGCCATTTCGCTGACCATGGTGAGATAAATGATCAAGAAGATGTAATAAAGCATGTATTGATCAATACCCATTCCCGCGAAAACTCCGGTGGTCAGGGTGGAGTTGAAATCGGGATTTTCCGGGAAAACAAAACCGGTGGATCCGATTCCAAGCATCAAAAAAAACAAGGTCCAGATGCCGGTGAAAGTCCATTTGAAAAGCGAATCCCGCCATTGTTTGAAATATTTGCTTGTTTGCGGCAAAGCCAAAGAGAAAATCGCCAGCGGAGATATCACAGTCAGTATCTGAATCATAAATATGCGCTGCGCGAACACGGTGATATATATCAAATAAACTCCCGACAGCGTGTATGACACTATCAGCAGGAACAGCATTTTTATCAAATAATAAACGGCGAAATAAAGCGTGGCGTTTCCGGCGAGATTGATTGCCACGGAGTTGTATCCCAGCGCGACGCCGGCCGCCGAACTGATCGCGTACAAATCCGCGCCCAGCGCCAGAATGTTGATCCACGGGATTGCCAGCAGAATGGCGTTTGCGGCGACAACGACGGTTATCGTGCCGACGGTGTTCAGCATATCTGCGAGCAATACCGAAGTTACCTGTTCCAGCAATTTATCGTTGCCGCCGACAATGGTGTTGATGGCGACGTTGCCGATGTCAACGATCATCTTTACCGCCAATGGGCCGAAACGCGTTAAAATCGCCACCATTACCAGGTTGCCGATGGTTTTTTTCGCTTCAAATTCTTTCAGTTTGAAGATTATTCCGAAAGCCGCGACCACGAATGCCAGCAGCAGCAGCATATCGGCCAGGCTTTGGGTGACTTGCAGGCCGCGAACGACAAAACTGTTGTCGAAACTGATCAAATGGGTTTGGTTGTTGATCAGCCATTGTAGCGCGCTGGTGGTCAGATACAAGGCTGCCATGCCGCCCGCGACATAATAGACCGTGCCGGTGATAAATCCCAGGAAGTTTTGCAAAAATCCCATTCCGCCCTGCATGTATTCGCCTTCCTGGGCGTTCGCGGTTTGCGCTACGAAAAGAAAAACAAAAGCAAGCGCCGTCAAAATAAAAAGCGCTTTTATTTTTAAGTTTTTCTTTTTTAAATTTAGCATGGTGTTTGGGGATGTTAGATGCCGGGATTTTTACTGAGCATTATGCACCGGATGTCTTTGGTTTTGCTGTAGTTTTTTAGAGAATTGTTGTCATTGGCAAATTGCACTTCGGAGTTTTCGCAGGGATTGGTAAGTCCGACCGCCTCAAGAATTCCGCCGCCGCCCGACGTGCTGGACTTTGTGAAAAGCTGCAGGCCGCAATTGCAGACTTTGTTTTTTACCTCGCGGGCGGCCGGGTTGCTCGACGTGGGATCGTAGCACGGGCGGTGGGTTCCGTTGTCGTCGTAATACAATTCCATAGATTCGATTTTAACGGAACCGAGGATTCTTTGCTGCTTGTCGAAATCGCCGGTACCCAAAGACATGTCAGTGGAATTGCCATTAACCGTGGCCGGTGTGAATTTAATTTTTGCTTCGGCGCAATCGGTTTTTTTGTCGTTTGGTTTGCAAGAGCCTGGTTTTGCGGGAGTGACGGTATTGTCGTAGCCGATGCAGGTATAGAACGATTCGTCGCAGCCGGTTCTTATGCAGCAGTCGGCTTGGTTGGAGCACGTCCTTCCGGAAGCTCCGGAACCGGTGCCGCCGTTGGCGCGCGCGCATTTTCCGTCCGTGCAATTCCAACTGGTGCTGACGCATCCTTTGATTTTGCAGCAATCAGGCGCCGATGATCCTTCCGTGCTCGCGCAGGTGGATATCGGCGATTCAAATTTGAAATCAGGCATGTCGATTTTCATTCCGCTCAGATTGATGCCGATCATGGTCAGAATGGCGTAAGAGGAAAGCAAAACAATCAAACCGACAACCGCGTCGCGGATGCGGTTGAACGCATCCTGCATTTTTGACGGATTGCCGATGGAAGTGATGTATTCGAAACCGGCGATGATCAGCGCGACAAACACCGCCATGCCTCCCAGGCCGATCCCCCATTCGTATAAATATTGGATGGCTTTGGCCAGCGACGGATTGGCGTCGGCCATAATGTCGGTGCCCATCGGCGATTTGGGCCACGGAGTTTGGAATTTGAAATCGGCGGCAAGGGCCGCGGTCGCAAAACCAAGAACTCCGGCAAAGGCAAGCGACAGAGCGATGCCGCAAGTTTTTTTGGAAAAAAATTTCATGGTTGTTCACTTGTTTTTTCTATGTCCGGTTTTGAATTTTTTACCGCAATCGAATTGAATATGGTTTGTGCTTCAAGTTTCAGGTTTGGCCAGTTTTTGGATGTGGTTACCGCGGTTATGACGTAGAAACCATTTTCTTTTTTTACGGTCGCGGTTTGCGAATGCCATTGGCTGAGATCTTTTTGCGCAGTCGGGCATTCATAGGCCGCGTCGATAATTTCGGCGACGGGGCCGTCTTGCGGTGATGTCGCCGCGATATCGATTTGGCACTGCTGCTTGATGAGAATTTGCCTTATTTGTTCGGCAATCTCTTGCGTGGACGTGGAATTGTTTTCGGACGCGAGAATGTATGAAGGTTGTAAATCGGGAATCGAAACCTGGTAATAAAAAAACAAAACATTGTTTAATTTTAGCGCGTTCTGGGTGGCTTGTCCAAGCAATTTTGTTCCATCCTGAAACGAAGAAGGATACTCGAAAGTTAATGCGCCGTCGGCGCTAGTGAAGCCGGCGCGCGCGTTTTGAATTTCGGCCGATCCGCCAAGGTTAAACACCGGTAGAGGAATCTGTCTGCTGTCGTTGGGAACTTGCGGATTGAAGCCGGGAAGATCGATTTTTGTTTTGGTTGATTGCCAATAGATTGACATTGCCAGCGCGGCAACGATCCCTAAAAGCATTAACAGCGGCGTCCTTGATTTCATGGTTTTTATAATAGGTCTAATGGAATTTTATCTTGTTCCTGCAACTATAATATTTTGAACCAAAGCCCGGAATAGCCTGCGATTTGCAATATGATTCCGACAATAATCCACGAAAGCGCTAATATCGCATAGCCGATGCCAACTGCCTTCCATGCCAGCCTTACCTTATCCCAAGTTTCCGGGGTTTTGTATTGGGAATAGAAAATCAATCCGGTGGCCAGCACCATGATCGGCAAAAGGAAAATCGACAGTTTGAAGAGCAGGAAATCCAAAAATACCTTGACCAATACGAGCAGGTGTTTCGGCTGGCAGGCTTCCCTTTCATTCCAGGGAGTGTCCGGATAATCATAACTTGCTCCGCACACCGCGAATCCGGATTTGGTCGTCGGCGCGTGCTGGCCCAAAGTGAATTTCCATTCGCTTGTCGGTCCGGCGCTTCTGCAATCCGAATCGACGCAGGGCTGAACGGCCATCTGGTAAACGCCAAGGCATTTTAACTCGACCGTTTCGGCGTTTCGCGAAGTTATTTTCTCGATTTTATTTTGGGAACAGGCTTGTTTTTCGTTGGAAGTTTTTAGAGCGACGGTGAGGCGATAGGCCGAAGCGCCGGGCACCTGGTCCCAGGAAATATTTTGCGCCGGCTGGTCGGCGTAAATAATGGAATCGTTTCCCGGTTTGGGATTGACTGCGGCCGATAGTTTTTTGGTGTCGAAGTTTTTTTCCTGGCTCCAAGCGCCGCAGACTTTGCCGTCGGAATGGGCGCAGGTTTGCACTTTCCAAGAATAGCTTTGCCCCTGGTCGATATCCGGATAGCCGAGGCTGTATTTGGGGCTGACTAACAATTCGGAATTATTTAAGACGGTTATTTTGGCCGCGCCGTTCTTTTTTGCCAGGCTGAAATTATATGACTTCGCGCCGCCAACCGCTTCCCATGAAAAAAGAATCGGGGCGTCGGCGGTTGCGGCCAAGGAGTCCGCTTTTGGCGGTCGGCCGGTGGTGCGGAAAACAAACCATTCCGACCACCCGTCGCAATTTTGCGAGTTGAATTGCGAGCAAGCTTTCACGCGCCACTTATATTGGGTGTCGGGCTTTAAATTTTCGGCGTCAAAACTGTTCCTATCGTTCGAACTTGATTCGTTGCTCGGCGCTACCGACCAGATTGTGTTTTTGTCGCCGGAAATGAAAGACGCCTGATACGTAAACGAATTGGCGCCGTCGGGAATGGTCCAGGAAATGCTGACCGGCAAACCGACCGGGTTGATCCCCTGAGGATCGTTTTTCGGAAAGATTGTCGATGGAACTCCGATGGAGCTTGTTTTCGTGGAAAGCTTCCATGACTGGCCGTAGTCGCTGCATCTGGAGGCGGTTTCGTCAAAACAGGTTTTCATTTTCCACACATAGGTGCGGTTGCGGGTGAACAGCGCGTGATCCTGGCGGCTTTGTATGGGGAACGAAGGTATCACTTCCCCTGTTTGCGAATCGGCCAGGATATCGTCATCTCGGCATTGGCCCCCGGACACCATGAGCGGGTGGCAGTTCAAAGTTCCGGTTCCTTTTTCATCGGAAGACACCATTAACCGGTAAGACTTTGCGTATTGTTGCGACGGCAGCAAGGAAACTTTGCACCAATTGATTTGAAATCCTTTGAAAGATATGCCGGCCGCTCCGTCCGATCCGTTCCAGTCCGGATCGCTGGCGATTATCGGTTCAGGGGCGTAGCTGGTGGTAAATTCCCACCAAGGAGCTTTGTCTTTGGGGAGGCAAAACGACCCGTCTTCTTTGCAGCAGGGCCGGACGCGCCACTTGATCGTTCTTCCCGATTTAAAAAAACAAGGATAGAATAATTTGGTCGGATTGAATTCCGGCGTTGTCAAAACGCGGCTGAAAATTCCGCCAAGGCTCGCCGAGTCGTTTATTTCGCCGTTGGTATTGTCGATTTCCAGAGCGTATGATCGCGCCCCAAAAGCTTTTGAAGTCACCGAATCTTTCCATCCTTGGCCGATCTCCGATGAATAAAGCACGTATTCGCCTTTTTCGTTCAGCCAGGCTTCGATATTGTCCCAAGCCAAAACTACGGGGAGAGTGATATTTTTATCGTCGGTCTGCCGTGTTTTTGCCACCGGATCATCATAATAATAATGGCTTGAAGGAGTTGGAAGGCAATTATAGTCGCACACGCAGGTTCCGACGCTGGCGCCGTTATAGGTTACCTGGGACCCTTTTTCCCACGGTTTGCAAGTTATCGAGCCGCTTGAGTTGTCCCCCATCGTGATGCCGCAGCCTTTGTCGATTTTGAAATAGTCGCTGTTGGTGATGTCATCAGCCGCTTTGCAAAAAAAAGGGATTCCCAATAAAAGGAATAACAACGGGAAACATAATTTTTTATTTTGCAATTTCATTAAATTAAGTATAATTTTTTTTCACAATATTTTCCACCAAATATTTCCGTAGCCGACGGCCAGCATCAGCCAGGAGGTCAAAAGCCAGGCCATGAACAAAATTGCGTAGCCGATGCCGATCCGTTTCCATGCGTCTTTGATGTATTGGAGAGTGTTCGGGCCTTCTTTGCCGAGATAGAAAAATATGCCGGTTATCAAAACCAGTATCGGCAGCAGCATGATTGAAAATCTGAAAAGGAGAAAATCGATAAAAATTTTCAGGAAAAGGAAAAGATGTCTGATTTCGCAAGTTTCGGTTTCGTCCCATTCGCTTTTCGGATTGTCGAATGCCTGGCCGCATACCGATAGAGTGTTGGTATCGGTTGCGTCCGCGCTGACGGAAAAATAGCCGGTAAGGGTGTTGTCGCTTCCCCTGTCGGAGCAGTTTGGGTTGGCGCAAGGCTGGACGGTCCATTGGTAGGCGCCGATGCAGGAGCTTTTTATATCCGAAGGAATGCATCCATTCTGCATCGAGCAGGAATCGGCGTCGATTTTTTTGTCGACGATCGGATTTTTCAGATCACAGTCCGTCTGGATTTGCGGATCGGGTTTGTTGTAATTTATCGTTATCCAATAATATTTCGTCGGGCCGGTCCATTTCAGCTCTACCCCGCCCAGGGAGCCGTAAATTTTCTTTTGAATTTGGTTTTGCGGGAATCCGGGCCTTTTCACCATGAAATATTGGGATGTCCAAAGCGGGCCGCAAAATTTTCCGTTTTCATCGGCGCAGGTTTGCACTTTCCAGGTGTAGGCTTTGCTGCTGGTGTTGTCGGCGGGCGGTTCAATATCGAGCTGCGTTCCCGGTTCGCCCTGGTCCTGAGGCCCGAATTTTACCATTTTGGAGGAGATTTTCTTGTTGCCGTCGTCGAATAATTCAATGTTATATGATTTTGCTCCCGGAACTTTTTCCCAGGTAAAATTTTGCGGAAAGGTTGCTTCTATCTTCGGATCGAGGCTTGGCAGCATGGAGTTTTTCCGCGGCGGCCGGCCGGCGGTGCGGAAAGAAAACCATTCCGACCAATCGTTGCAATCGGCCGGATTGGATTGCCCCGAATCAAACATCGCGCACGATTTGACGCGCCATTTATAGGTGGTATCAAGTTTGATGGCCACATTTTCCAGCCCCAGCAATTTGCGGGTCGCGTCATCAAATTCGTTGTTGGGAATGGTGTTCCAGGCGGTTTTTCTTTCTCCGGTAAAGTTAGGGATGTCGGTTTCGTAGCGGAAAGAATTGGCTCCGGACGGAATCGACCACGACAAACTGATCGGAAACGCAACCGGTTCATTGTCGGTGGGGTCGTTTTTTGGAGTTATGGCCGCGGGCGCCGGAATCGTTTCTTGCGGCGTTTCGATTTTCCATTCCTGGCTGGGATCGTCAAAACACTTGGCGGCAAAACTGTCCGGACAGCTTTTCATTGTCCAGGAATAGGTGCGGTTGCGCGAGAAAAACGCCAGATCGCCGCGGCTCTGGGCGGGATACCATGTTTCCACTTCTTCGGTGGTCGGGTCGGGAAATATGTTGTATATCAAGCTGCCGTTTATCGCCGAAAGGGCGTGGGTTGATTGGCCGGCAGTTACGGTTCCTAGTCCGGCGGCTTGCAAATACCACGAGGAAACGTTTTTCCAGAGGTTTAATACTTTGTCGGTAAAGTCGTTTTTTTCATTGGAAGTTACCGTCAATTGGTAGGATTTGGCATATTGGATCGGCCGGTTTTCGATTTGGTATTCTTTGGGCAGTTTGGCAGCGCACCATTTTAGAGGTTCTTTGGCCGGCACAATATCTTTGAACGATTCAACTACTGATTTCGCGCCGTTCCAGTCCGAATCGAGCGGATTATAAAGTTCCGGCGCGGTGCTGGCGGTGAAAGTCCACCATTCGTTTGGCTTGTAATCTTTGCAGCTGGTGCCGGCATCGTCGCAGCAGGCTTTAACCCGCCAATGGTAGGTGTCGGTGGAATTAAAAAAGCATAAACCGCCGTGAGTCCGCGAATTGAATCCGGATTTTTCCCCGCTTTGGGAAAGTACGGCAAAAAAAGCTTTTTTCCCGTTCACTCCGTCTTCGATGCCGCTGCTGACCAAGCCGATATCCGGTTGGCTGTTGAGCCGGTTTGGCAGGATGTTAAAATTATCGATGCCGCTGGCGCTGTCGTCCCAAATCTGGATGCGATAAGTTATCGGGCCGTAGCCGTTGCCGGAAACTGGCGAAGGGCCGCTATGGTTACAGTCAGAATCACGACCGGAGCAAAGAGCGCGCGTCGAGCTGTTATCGCCGAAACCGGGAACGTCTTTCCAAGCTAAAACTACCGGCAGTTTTATTTTTGCCGCATTATCGCCCTGAGTTTGTATTCCCGGTTTTTCCGGGTCGTCGTAGTATTTCGGCTGTTCGACGTAGCTGAGACAATCTTTATTGCAATAACCGGTTATAAAGTATGAAAAATAACCGTCATCACTGCTCTGCGTGGTGTTAGAGACGCATTTTTGCCACGATTTTACCCTGAAAATCAGATGAGGCTTGCATTTTTCGCAGGCATCCTCGTGCCAGGCATTTTCGCCGCAGTTGGTGCCGTTGTCGCCGGTGCGGCCGTCGGCGCACCAATAAGAAGCGTGCTGCGCCGTTGCGGCTTGCGGCAGCAGCGCAACGCAAAACAGAAATACCAGCACCGGCACGGAAAATTTTTTTTGAAAATCAAACATTTTACCTCCCGTTTTCTTTATTATAATTTATTGGCCGAGTTTGCGTAAGCTTTTGCCAGTCGCCGATCGAAAGCGTTTCCGGCCGCTGGCGGGGATCGATACCGTTTTCCTTTAACCACGCGGCCACCGATTCTTTTCCCAGCTTCAATCCTTTGGCCAGGTTGTTGGCCAATTGCTTTCGCGGCTGGGAAAATCCGGCTTTCACGGTTTCAAAAAAAGAATCGATGAATTTTTTATCGGCTCGCTCCCCTTCCTTTATATGGGGGATGATTTGCAGAATGGCGCAATCGACTTTAGGGACGGGCCAGAAACATCCCTTGGACACGTAGTCGATTATTTTTGCGGCCGCGTAAAATTGCACCGAAACCGCCAGCAAATTCATTTTGGGAGTTGCCGCGCAAATGCGCTGGGCGACTTCTTTTTGCACGATTATGGTCAGCGATTCGGGCGGGTTGGCGCTTTCCAGGAATTTACGGATCAGGGGCGCGGTCAGGTAGAACGGAAGATTGGCGGCGATTTTGTAAGGGGGGTTGACCCGCGATTCGTCGTAAGCCAGGGCGTCGCCGATTGATACGCTGACGTTTGGCGTCAAGGCAAATCTTTCTTTGATGATACCGACCATTTCCGGATCCTTTTCGATGGAGATGATTTTATTGCCGGCAAGGGCAAGTTCGGCAGTCAGATTGCCGGTGCCCGGACCGATTTCCAAAACAGTTTCTCCGGCGCGGATGTCGGCGGCGCCGACTAATTTTTTAATTACGCCGGTTTCCGAAAGAAAATTCTGCCCCAGGCTTTTTTTGGGAGATATTCTTATTTTTTTTAGCGGGATTTTGTTCATAGAGGCAATAATTTGGCGCAAATTTATTTTAGCATGAATCGGGTCCAAGTGTTGACAAATAACCCCTTTTTTATAGGATAATAATTGTCAGATGAATATTAAACTGCAATTAAAGAATTTCGCCAAACTTCTCCTTATTGGAGCGGTTTTGTTTGTAATTATTTCGGCGGTCTCTAAAGAGGCCGTTAAATGCGTTTCGGCGAAAAATAATGACGCTTGCCAGGCGGATTTGGTTAAAAACATGTTTGCCCAATCGGACAAACAGGTCAAACCGGAATCCCCCAGCTATCTTATGGTTGGCGATGCTTGCGTCAAAGCTGCCGTGCCGCCGATTGCGGTGACTCCAAAGGTTATGGGAGCGATTATCGGCGATGCCCAGGATTATAGCGCGGAGGCCGGATCGCCCAAAACAATTATTGAATACCAGATTGAGGATGGCGACACGGTAGCGAGTCTGGCGGTAAAATTTGATGTTAGCGCCGATACGATTCTTTGGGCCAACGATTTGGCCAAGGGAGCGCAAATCAAGCCCGGAAAAAAACTAATAATTCCGCCCGTTACGGGAGTAGTCCACTATGTCGTTTCGGGGGATACGGTTGCCAAAATCGCTCAAAATTATAAAGCAAAATCCGAAGATGTGGTTGCGTTCAACGAGCTTTCCGGAGAAAATGATGTTTTTATCGGCGACGTCCTTGTGGTGCCGGGCGGCAGCGTGCCGCAAGTTGTTGCGACCCCGAAGAAAACTCCATCTCAAGCTCCGAGTTTGGGAGCCCAGAATTTGGCGGCAATGCCGGGAAATTATTTCCTTTGTCCGGTTGGAGCGGCGTGCAAAAGAACCCAAGGGTCGCATTTTCGGAACGCGGTTGATCTGACTGGTGGATATTGCGGCGCGCCGATATACGCGGCGGCATCGGGAACCGTGGCCAAGGCCAAGCTTGGGTGGAATGGAGGTGCCGGAAACAACATCTCGATCTCTCACATGGGCGGAACCGTAATTACGCATTATTATCATCTGCAAGCCATTTTGGTAACCCAGGGCCAGGAAGTTAAAAAAGGTGACGTGATCGGCCTTATGGGAACCACGGGAAAATCAACCGGATGCCATCTTCACTTTGAAGTTATCGGCGCGGCAAACCCATTCGCCAGATAAGTTTTATAATCACAATTTAAGATCAAAAAACACACCGCCGGAGCGGCGCTTTTTAATTCAAGAGATATTGTCTCAAGTGTAACTTTGCGGCCGGTATGCCAAAGCTTCGGAAACGTGGTTTAATTGAATGTTTCCCGACCCGGCGAGGTCGGCAATGGTGCGGCTGACTTTTAACACGCGGTGGTATCCCCGGGCGGACAATTTTCCGGAATCAACGGCGGTTTTTAACAGCTGTTCCGACAAATTATCCAGTTGGCAGTATTTTTTTACCTGGGGGATATTCATTTCCGCGTTGGTGCGATAACCGCCGAAGCGGTTTTTCTGAATATCGCGGCAAAGGCAGACGTTCTTCCTGATCCGGTTGCTGCAATGGTTTTGATCGAATTCCGCGTGGGCAAGTTTTTCGTATTTTATCGCGGGGACATTAATGAACAGGTCGATCCTGTCCATAAGAGGTCCGGACAGTTTTTTCCGGTACATTTGTATCTGGGAGTTTGAGCAAACGCATCTTTTTTCCGGGTTGCCGAAATTGCCGCAGGGGCATGGGTTTGATGCGAGCACCAGTGTGAAACGGGCAGGCAGAGACAGGGAGTGGCGCGCTCGTAAAACGCTGATCGTCCCCTCTTCGATCGGCTGGCGCAGCGCCTCCAGCGTGTCGCGGCGAAATTCCGGAAATTCGTCAAGAAAAAGTATGCCTCGGTGGGCCAAAGTGATCTCTCCGGGGTGCGGTGGATTGCCGCCGCCGACGATCGCGGCGTCCGAAGTCGTATGGTGGGGCGCTCGGAACGGCCTTTTCTGAACCAGCGGCGCGTTCGCGGAAAGCAAGCCGCAAACGCTGTATATTTTGGTTACTTCCAGCGATTCCTCGAAAGAAAGCGGCGGAAGGATTGTCGGCAAGGTTTTGGCCAGCAGGGTTTTTCCGGTTCCCGGCGGACCCCACATCGAAATGTTGTGCCCTCCCCCGGCGACTATTTCCAGAGCCCGTTTCGACGCTTCCTGTCCGGATATCAGGCCGAGATCGTTTTCTGTTTGCGTTTCAAAATCATCGGCTGCTTTCGCGGCGGTTTCCGGTTCAATATCAATCTTTCCTTCAAGATAGGCGATGGCTTGCGCCAGTGTTTCCACGCCGATAACCCGCAATCCGTCGATCAGGCTTGCTTCTTTTGAATTCAGTTTGGGCAGAACGATTTCCTCAATCCCCTTTTGGCGGCAGGCAATTGAAAAACTGATTGTTCCCTTGGCCGGTCGCAGCCGGCCGTCAAGCGCCAACTCTCCCAAGAAAACTTTTTTTGCCGGGTTAAATTTTATTTTTCCGGCGGCGGCCAGATAGCCGAGAGCGATCGGCAGGTCATATAAAGAGCCTTCTTTTTTGAGATCGGCGGGCGCCAAAGAAACCAGCACTTTAACCGGCTCGTGATGCGGAGATTTGAATCCGGCGCTTTCTATTGCCGCTCCGACGCGCTCTTTCGCCTCCTGGACTGATTTATCGGGTAGCCCGACAATGTCGAATCGTCTTAATCCGTACGACGCTTCAACTTCGACTTCGATGATTTGGGCTTCCAGACCGGTGATCGCGGCGGAAAAGATTTTCGAAGGCACGGTAATTAAATGTCAAAGTTCAAATAACAAATATCAAGTTAAGGCGTGCGCATTTATCTTGAAATTGGAAATTTGAAATTTGAGATTGGAAAAAACAGCCGTTTGGGCTGTTTTTTTGAAGTTTATTCCTGGCAATCAACGCAAAGCCGCGCTTCAGGAAATATTTCCATTCTTTCCAAGGGGATATTCTTGCCGCATTTTTCGCATTTTCCATACGTGCCTTTGGCGATTTTTGCGATGGCCGCGTCGACTGCCGCCAGTTTGATTTCAAGATTGCGCTCCAACGGCAAACGGGTGGAATACTCCTCAACCTCATCGGCCTGTCTTTCCAGCGACGCGGTTCCGGAATCGCTGTTTCCGTAAGGAAATTTGCTTTGCCAGTCGCCCGGAACATTTTTATTGGGAACCGCGATTTTGAGTAGCTCGGTTTCGATGGCTATCCTTTCTTTTTTTAATTTTGCCGCGATTTGTTCCAACGACTCGCTTTCTTCTTTGGAATTTGTTTTTTTCATTTTGGTAGTTAAATAAAAAGGCCCCGCATGGCTTGTTGCCATTTTACATTCTTTGGATTATTTTGGCAATTGGTCGAATATTTTCGTCAAAGAATCTTTTGAAGTCGTGAAGATAAAGTACTTGCCGTTATGGGTGGCGTAGGCGATCGAAAAATTGTCGTCGGCGGGCACAAAATCCATCGAACGGTACTCGGCGCCGCTTGGGGTGCTGCTTGAAGTGAATCTGATATTGTCTGTTTGCGTTTGGGTTTTCCGTCCCAGCAGCTTGAAAAGATTGGCGGTGTCCTGCATCATGCTCCCCTCCCAACCTTCGACGGCCGTGGCCAAGGTTTTTGAGTCCGTGATCGGAGCGACGAATCCGATCCGGTTCCTTCCGTTGTTGGAATAAATGAAAAGCGTGAAATCGTCGCTGACGGAGGCGTAGAACAGCGCGGGCGCGTTAACTTTGTAAATATTGAAGAACTGCCTCAATCCGACTTTGGTATTATCTTTTTTGTTCTGAATGGTGACGCGGTAATAGCCGTTGGCGCCGAGCGATTTTTGCAGGGAAGGAGAAATCAGATTGGGAACGCTCGCCAAGTCTTCGGTCAGGATCGGTATCGTTGAAATAACCGCTAAAGGAGATGAATTGGTGTCTTTTTTTGTTTCACCATCTTTCGAATCGGTCGCCGCGGGAACTTTGTTGTTTTTTACCGTTTCCGTCGAATCGGTCGCCGCGGGGGTTTTTGTCGCCGCGGGAGCGTTGTCCTTTGTCAAAACTATCACGAGAATTACTGCCAATATTCCCACGATCGCCAAAACAACCAAAACCCGCGGGAGTATCTTGTTTTTTTCGCTTGGTTTCGGTTCAAGCTGGGCTGAGAGCGGCGTGTTTGTTTCGGGCGCCGAGGCGATAACCGGACTGGCCACGGCAGGAACGGCCGCGGTTGTTTTTTTAATTTGGTTCCAGCGGTTTTCAGGATTATTCGGGCCGGCTTCTTCCGGTTTCGCGTCGGCTTCCGGTTGAATGTCGATTTTTTTCCGGAAAGTTGTTTGGGGGATGTCTGCCGGATTTACGCCGTTGCGAATTGCCGCAGGCGGAGCGTCTTTTTCGATGTTTTCTTTGGGGAAGGTTCGGAAATTGCTCGCCGGCGACGATTCTACGTGCTCCCGGTAGACCGTTGCGGTTTTAAAAGACGCTTTTTCGGTATCGGCTGCTTTTTTTGCGGGTAAATTTTCCTCAGCGGGTTTTGCGGCATTTATGTCCGCGGTTTTTGCGACGTCGTTTAGTCTTGTTTCCGGTTTCCAGATAATGCCTTCGTTCAAGGTTTTTTGGGGAGAGGTGATTTTCTTCGCTTCCGCGGTTTTGGACGGGGTTGTTTCTTGCGCGTCGGGTTTGACATCGATATTTTTTGCGGTATCTTCAGGACCGGTTTGCGCGTTTTCGGTTTCCTTTGTTTTTATTTCCGGGACAGTTGGCCTTACGGCGTCGTTTTTTAACGTGTTGCTCGGTGGAGTTTGCGGCTTTTCCGATGCCAAAACTGCAGGCGCGGGAGCGGGCGCGTTCGCAACTTTATTTTCCGGGGCCGGTTGTTTTTTCTGGTCGTCTTCGGTCTGGGTGATATCTTTTAAAATATCCGGGTCGATTTCCATGCCGTTTTCCTTGAATAGGGACGAAATCGAATCGCGGATTTTCCGCGCCGGCAATCCCGTTTTTTCCAAAGCAATTTCGCTGTTTGATATTTTGCTTTGTATCCCGTTTATTTTTGCGTTAACGGTATCAATTTTATTTTGCAATAATTGGGTTTCCGCCGCGATTTCTTTCAATTTTTCCTCGTTTTTCCATTTTGACTGGATTATTGATTTAAGCGCGTCATTAATACGCCACCGGTCTTGTTCGGCAGCTCTCTTTTCTTTGGGGTCGGTGGCTTGTTTCTCTTTTTGTTCGATCGCGTTAAGTTCCGCGTTGGTGATGTCTTGTTTTTCGGAAGATTCTTTCAGGCTTGCTTCCGCCGAAGTTTTTTTATTGTTAGCCGCTTCCAAAAGCGGCATCAGCCCGTCTTTTTCGGCGATATTGCCAAGCATTTCTTCTTCCAGTTTTCCTTTTTCCACCGCGAACCCGACCAATTTTTCCTTATTGGCGATGTCTCTGATCTTTTGTTTGACCAATTCGGCATCATCGTCTTTTTTCTTGATTTCGGAATTAATTTTTTCCGTTTCGGCGATAATGTTGTTGATGCGATCTTCGATTTCCCATCTTTTCTTTTCGCTTTCTTTGCGCTGTTCCCCTATTGCCCAGAGCCTTTGATCAAGATCTTTTTCTTCCTGCGCCGTCAGTTTGCCGTTAGCTTTCGCTTTCTCTTCGGTTTCTTTCTCTTCGATTTCTTTTTCTTTGCTTTCGGCGGCGGCCAGTTCGTTATTTTTGATGCTCGATATCTTTTCTTCAAGGGCGGATTTTTTTTGTTGCAGAGGTTCTTTTAAGGCAGGTAATCCCGCCAGCTGCCGTTCGAAATCTGATTTTTTGGCGCGCAATTTTTCGCTCAGCGCTTGCAGGCAGGAAGACAAATTTTCCGTTTTCAATTTTTCTTCGTCGTCATTCAGGGATGGTGTTCCCCCGCCGTTTGCCGGAACGGCCGCGGATTTTTCCCGTTCTTCGGCCCATTTTTTTTCGCGTTCCGCTTCCAAAACCGCCAGCCGCCGCCGTTTTTCTTCCCGCAAGCGGTCTCTTTCGGCTTGCAGCCGAAGTTTTTCCTGCCGGATTTTTTCCTGGGCGATTTCCCTTTCTTTTTCCTGCCGTTTCTTTTCTTCGGCGGCCTTGGCTTCTTTCTGCAGCCTTAATTGTTCGTCAGCTTTTATTTTTTCCTCGGCTTTTTTTTGCTCTTCTTCTTGTTTCTTTCTCTCCTCGTCCCTTTTTTGGTCGTCTTCCCGTTTTTGCCTTTCCTGAATGAGCTTCTTTTCCTCCTCGTCCCTTTTTTGTTCCTCGGCCCGTCTTTTCTTTTCCTCCTCGTCCCTTTTTTGTTCCTCGGCTTTGCGCAATTCTTCCGAGTCTTTGTTGGTTTGGACGGTTTGTGCCGGCGGCAATTTGGTTCCGGCTGCCGGCTGCGGTGCCGCCGGAAGAGGGGCGACGATAGGCTGGGAAGAGTTTTTGCTCGGGCTGGCAACCGCGGCCGGTGCCGCCGGGTTTCCGGTTTTGGCGCTGTTTGCGGTCGCGTTGGTCGCGGGTAGTTTTAAAGAAGCTGCGGAATTTTTTGATTTTGGCGCGGGGGTGTCTTTCGGGTTCGTTAAAATTCCGAAAGCTTCACGAAGCTTTCGGTTGAGGTAAATATTTTCGGATGCGTCCGTTTGCGGCGCGCCCGCCGTTTTCTGCGCGCCGCCGGAGCTTGCCAGGGCGGTGGCCATTGTTTTTACCGCATTTTCTTTTAGTTTCAACATAGTTTAACTTGCCAATTTTAATTGGCGGAAAAGATGCTTGCGGCACCGCAAACAAGAAACATTTTTTAACGGGTTCATGAAAATATTGCGCATCTGTGGATTTTGGAAACCTTTATATATTTTAGCACATGCGTTTTGGGCGCGAAAGTGCAAAACGATTGGGTAATGGAAATGTTGCGTCCGGAAAATCAATTTTGCGCACGTGAAAACAAAAAAACGGAGAAAGCTCCGTTTTTTTGTTGATTGTTTAATTTTAGTTTGCTTCTTTTGCCGCAGGTTTGGCGTCTTTCAAAGACAGGTTGATTCTTCCCTGCTCATCGATTTCGACAACCTTGACCGGTACCATGTCGCCGATATGGACAACGTCTTCAACTTTATTAACCCGGTAGTTGGCGAGTTTGGAGATATGTATCAATCCTTCCTGTCCGGGCAGGATTTCGACGAAAGCGCCGAAATTAAGAATGCGAGTCACTTTTCCCTGGAATATTTCCCCGACTTTCACTTCGCGGGTGATATTTTCGATCCACTCCACCGCCTTCTTGCCCGCTTCCGGTTTTTCGGCGGTAACAAAAATCGTTCCGTCTTCTTCGATGTCGATCATTACGCCGGTGTTTTCGATGATTTCGTTGATCACTTTGCCGCCGGGTCCGATCACTTCGCGGATCTTATCGGGATTGATATGGATGATGATTATGCGCGGCGCATATTGGGAAAGTTCCGGCCGCGGCTGGCTGATTGCTCCTTCCAAAACATCAAGAAGCTGATAACGCGCTTTTTCCCCTTGTTCCAGTATTTCCGCCATCATTTTTTCGGTGATGCCGTCGATTTTTACGTCCATTTGGACCGCATTTATGCCGTTGCGCGTGCCAGCGACTTTAAAGTCCATATCGCCGTGATGGTCTTCCGGACCCTGGATATCGGTGAGTATTTTGTAATTTTGTTTGTCTTTTGAGATCAATCCCATGGAAATTCCGGTGGCATGGGATTTGATCGGCACGCCGGCGTCCATTAACGCCAGCGACGAGGCCGATAGCGCCGCCATCGATGTCGATCCGTTCGAGGAAACGATCTCCGAAGTGACGCGGATGGTATACGGGAAAGTTTCGACGGACGGAATTAACGGCAAAAGGGTTTTTTCAACCAGCATTCCGTGGCCGATTTCCCGCCGGCCTGGCGCGCGCAGAAAACGAACTTCCCCGCAGGAGTAAGGCGGGAAATTATAGTGGTGCAAGAAGCGTTTTTTGCCCGAGATTTCCATGCCGTCAAGCAATTGCTGGTCGCCGGGAGCTCCCAGGGTTACGGTGGAAAGAGATTTTGTTTCGCCGCGCTGGAACAGTCCTGATCCGTGCGTGCGCGGAATCACGGAAACGCGGGCGCTTAACGGCCGAAGCTGGTCGACGGTGCGGCCGTCGGGGCGTTTGCCGGTCGCGAGGATGGTGTCATGCAGAATTTTATCGATTTCCTTTTCGTAAAAATTGCGGCCAAACTTTGCTTTTGCCGCGTCTTCGGGATAAGTGGTTGTCACGTATTCGTCGAGCTTGGTTTTAACCGCATCCATTGCGTTCTGCCGGTCGGATTTTTGCGGTTGATAGAGAGCGTCTTTGAGGTCTTTTCCGAACAGGTTGCGCAATTCTTCCGCGAATTCTTCGCCGACCGCGGCGGGAGGCAGAGCCATTTTTTTCTTTCCGACCGCGGTTACAATTTCGTTTTGGAAATCGATCAGCTGTTTTATGTAGGTTTTGGCAAAGCGGAATGCGCCGACAACCATTTCTTTTTTGGCTTCGCTGAATCCGCCCTCGATCATGTTGGCGATTATGTCTCCGTCCCGTTCGATGCCGGCAAAAACGACATCAACTTCGCTTTTTCCGCGCTGTTCGTAGGTCGGATTGAGGACATAGCTGCCGTCCAGATATCCGACGCGTACCGACGCTGCGGGTCCTTGCCAGGGAATGTCGGAAACCATCAGCGCGGTCGATATTCCCAGCATGCTGATGACATCGGGCTCGTTTTCCGCGTCCCAGGACAAAACCGTCGCGATTGTTTGCACTTCGTTTTTCAGGCGGTCGTCGAAAAGTGGCCGGATTGACCGGTCGATTTGCCGCGCGTTGCAGATTGCTTCGTCGGACGGCCGGGTTTCGCGCTTGATAAAGCGCGGCCCTTTTATTTTTCCGGCGGCGTAGTATTTTTCTTCGTAATCAACCATTAACGGAAAAAATCCCATATCGGGTTTTTCCTTTTTGGCCATCACCGCCGTGGTAAGCACCATCGTATCTCCGTAGCGCACCACCGCCGATCCGTTCGCCTGCTCGGCTAGACCGTTGATTTCAACCGACAGCTCCTTATCCCCCATTTTGAGGGAAAATTTGTTTTGCTTTTCGTTATCCATTTTTATTGAATGCCAGAGTTTCGAGTTCAAATGTCAAGAAAAGCTCTAAGCTCAAAGTTCAAAAGGAATTGAAAATTCTTTTTGACATTTGAAATTTGGGCTTGGTTTGACATTTGAAATTCCAACTTTGGAATTCGTTTAAATTATTTTTTTAACAGATATCTTTCCGGTTCCTTTTCCATGTCGATGAACTCATCGGCAATCTCCTTCAGTTTTGATGATGCCGATCGTCCGAAAGCGATTATTTCGACGCGTTTGCCCTGGTTTTCCAGATATTCGACCAGCTGCTGGAAATCGCCATCGCCCGACGCCAGCACAATCGTGTCCACGGATGGTGAAATGCGTATGGCGTCAACGGTAATTCCGACATCCCAGTCGGCTTTTTTCAGGCCGTCGTAATATTCCTGCAGATCGCGGATTCGCGTTTCAATTCCCAGTTTCACGAGTGCTTCAAAAAATGGTTTTTCTTCCCCGGTTTTTGTGCGCACCACATAGGCGAACGCTCTGATAAGATTTCGCCTTCCGACCGCGGCTTTCAATATCTCGCGAAAATTAACCCGCGATTGATACAAATTGCGCGCCGAATAATAAAGATTTTGCACGTCGATTAGAACGGCGACGCGCTGGGCGTTAAGTTGGAAGGCCATGATTGTTTGTTTATAAACCGGCAAATCAACGAACCCCCGTTTTCACGGGGGCTGATGCTACTTTTTCAAACCTAATTGTTTTAAAATCTGCGCGTATTGGGTAACGTTGGTGTCGCGCAAATAGTTGAGGAACTTGCGGCGCTTGGAAACCATTTTCAGCAGTCCGCGTTTGGAGTGAATGTCCTTGGCGTGTTTTTTCAGATGCTTTTGCAAGTGATCGATTTCTTCGCTCAGCAGAGCGATCTGCACTTTCGGAGATCCGGTGTCTTCTTCGTGCAATTTGTATTTTTCTATCAGCTTTGCTTTTTCTTCGGTGGTTAACATGTTCGTTTTTTATTTTCTGCGGAAAATAGTTATTTAATTATTGTTGCGAAATTAACTTTGCTTGCACTGCGTGGCTTTAGCGAAGCAGTGCCCCCAGCAGGATTCGAACCTGCAACGAACTGCTTAAGAGGCAGCTACTCTACCGTTGAGTCATGGGGGCGCTCGTTTCTTTACGTTTCAGCGCTGGCATTTCGGCGCCCAGTCGAGAGCGTTTGTTGAAGCTCCCATGCCAACCAATATCGTGCCCACGATCGCGTAACTGGCAAACATTACCGTTATCCCGATAGCTACCGCCAAAACAATTCCTTTTACCTGCTTGGCGACGTCGGAATTTCCTTGATTTGTCAACATCTTGAATCCGGCGTAAGCAAGAACAAGAGTTGCAAACAGCGGGACCAATATTTTGACGAAAATGTTGACGCCATTATCGATCAGCGTGAAAAGGTCGCAAATTCCGTAGCCGCCTTCCGGTTCCGGAGCCAGCACCGTGTTCCCTGCCGCCAAGCTTGCGATCGGCAATAACAGCGAGATTGTCAGGGCCGCGGCCAATATGGTTGTTTTTTTCATCCTTATTGTTATGGGGCTGTTTATCCTCTCCTGCAGGACGGCGCCTCTGGAGGGAATCGAACCCCCGTCACCGGTTCCGAAGACCGGTACTTTGTCCGTTAAGCTACAGAGGCTAACGGTTCTCGACGGTTTTCAAAATTATTATACCAAACAATTGAAAAAAAGCAAATTGTGATATATAAAAAGAAGCGTAAAACGCAAAGCTGCCAGTTTGAGGCTGAAGGGTGCTTTACGCTTTTGATTTTTACCCTTACGCTATTAATATGCAAGACTTACTCGATAAGATCCCCGATGAGGTCAAAACAATGATTGAAACGATGCAGTCGGCCGGATTCCAGGCTTATATCGTGGGCGGCTGCGTTCGCGATCTGTTGTGCGGCAAAGCTCCTTCCGACTGGGATGTGGCCACAAACGCGACGCCGGAACAAATCCAGGCGGTTTTTCCCGATAGCTACGCTGACAACAAATTCGGCACAATCAAGGTCAGGGCCCATAGTGACAAAGAAACTGATTTCCTGGAAATTGAAGTTACTCCTTACCGGATTGAGTCGAAATATACTGATAAACGTCATCCAGACACAGTGGAATGGGCCGACAATATTAACGACGATCTTTCCCGCCGCGATTTTACCGTAAACGCGATCGCGATGAGCTATATAAAGGAAGGGAACAAAATAAAGGTGGAAATTATTGATTTGTTTGGGGGGAAAAAGGACCTGGATGCTAAAATTATCCGCGCGGTGCGCGATCCGAATGAGCGATTTTTGGAAGACGCTCTCCGGATGATGCGCGCGGTGAGATTCGCGGTTACGCTCGGGGCCGGATGGAATATCGAACCGGAAACCGAAAAAGCAATCCGGGCCAATTCCCGCTGGCTCAAAGAAGTTTCGCAGGAAAGGATCCGGGATGAATTCATAAAAATAATATTATCCGAAAGGGCGGCCGAGGGCGTTGAAACGCTGAGAAAACTTGAGCTGCTCGGTTACATCATGCCTGAGCTTCTGGGGTGTTACGGCGTTGAGCAGAACAAGCATCATATATATGACTGCTACACTCACCTGCTGAAGTCGCTTGAATTTGCCGCCAAAAAGAAATTTAACGTTCATGTCAGAATGGCCGCGCTGTTGCACGATATCGGCAAGCCGAAATCCAAGGCGGGCGCGGGTCTCGATTCGACTTTTTATAACCATGAATTGATTGGCGCCAAGATTGCGCGCAAGATGTTGCAACGGATGAAATTTTCCAACAAAGACGTTGATAAAATTGTCCACTTGGTAAGATATCACTTGTTCTATTATAATGTCGGCGAAGTCGGCGAAGCTTCAGTTCGGCGTCTTGTCAGAAACGTGGGCCAGGAAAATCTTGAGGAGCTGTTGCAGGTGCGGATGAGCGACCGTATCGGATCGGGGTGCCCCAAGGCCGAACCCTACAAATTAAGGCATTTGCGTTATCTGATGGAAAAAGCCTTGCTTGATCCGATTTCGGCGAAAATGATCAAGGTGAACGGCAAGGATATAATGGATATTTTAGCTGTTCCGCCCGGACCCAAAATCGGCCGAATACTTGATATTCTTCTTGCCCAGATATTAAACGATCCAAAGCTAAACGAACGCGAATACATGGAGTCTGAAATCCGGCGGCTTGGCAGTCTTGATGAAGCCGAATTGATTCGGATTTCGCAGGATGCGGAAAAGCAAAAAAACGCGGTTGAAATCAAGCGGGACCAGATGACAAAAAAGAAGTATTGGGTGACCTGACTCCTCTGTTTCAAAAGACAATCTGGAGGCAGGGCGAAAGGTGGACAAAAGACCGGTTATGGATTAATATGGTTACTGTACTTGCGGGACGCTTAGCGTCCCAATTGTCACGCTTGGCGTGACGGGGAGGAGTATGCCGGTAGTACGCACGATTCGGGTTCGTGCAGACAGGGTTCGATTCCCTGCTCCCCGAATGTTTCCGCCATAGCTTTAGCGAAGGCGGACGTCTTCAAACAAAAAAAGCTCAATTGTGAGCTTTTTTTGTTTGAAAATTGCAGATTCAATTCTTTAAAAATGGAACTGATAATCTGCCGTTTTGCTGGGTTTCAATGTTGCCGATTTCCGCATTGAATTTTTCCTTGATCTGCGGAAAAAATAAAACAACCAGGCATATAGCAATAATCGCGGCCAGCGCACCGATGACGCCGACTCCCGCAAAAATGTTTTTCTTAACGGCCGACGGCGCGGGCAGCGAATCCCCTTTTATTTTTCTTAGATGATCGAACATCAAATATGAATATATCGTAGCCAGCGGCGAAATTGCCGCGTTCGCGGCGATGCGGATAACATTCCCGAAGGGCAGCTGATCAAGCGATTGCAGCATCGAACCGATGAACAAAAAAAACACGCTAAACAGCAACGAAAGCAAAAAAATATTCCAAAAATAACCGCGGCCGTATTCCATGCTTTTCAAAAGAGCGGCCATCCCCCGCTCGCTGCCGATGAAAATCACATAACGGGATAATAAAAACCAAATTGAAAAAACGATTCCGGGAATGATAAAAAAAGCGAATCCCGTAAAAACTAAAATGCTCGCGATTAAAATGGTCCAACAATACGGATAAATATACGGCTTGGCCAGCGCAAGCGATTCGCGCAAGCCGATAATTTTTGGCCAGTCTCGCAAGACAATGATTGTCGCGGCGTTAAACCAGGAAGACAAAAAGAAAATCGTGGCGAAATAAATGAAGGCAAGCAATCCCATGGCGATCCAGGCCAGATTGTTTTGGCCAAGATTGGGAAAACCATTCGCCATTAATAAACAAATCGCGATTCCGGCAATGGTGACAGCGATAAAGATTACGTAAGACAACAGGACGATTTTCAATAAAGGCCGCCACTCCTGGCGGTATACGGCAACGGATTCTTTTGCGAGTTCGATAACGCCGGGCAGACGTTTGTTCTGATCCATATTATAGTAGTGATTATTATTCTTTAATATATAACATGGGAACGATCCGGTTCAATAAAGAGACACAGTCGACATTGGCAAAGACAGATCCCTTGACTTCAATCTTTGCAAAAAATCCAACGATTTCGTAAACTATAATAAATGAAAAACAATTAATATGGATCCATTAAACCAAACAAATCCAATGCAGGGAGGAGAAGATTATTTGTTAACCCTTTACGAGGTATGCGAAATACTCGGGAAAAGCACGCGCACAATCACCAGATATGTGCACAAGCACATTCTTCATCCGCGCGGCGTAAAAAGCCGGCAGGGAACTCTTGAATATCGTTTCAGCCGCGCCGAGATTGACGCTTTCAAACAAAGGCAGGACAGTATCCGGTCCTATGTCTATCTGGACAATAAACCGATTTCCGATCCGGCCCCGGTTGCAAGTTTCGCGGATTACGGTTATGCCCAGTCTCCGGCGCAAACGCCTTTTCTGATACCGGGTATTTCATATCCGGTACGGGAATCGCGTTTGCCGCAAAACCCGCCTAAGGTCGCGCAATCGTCTGATGTCGAATTCGAACGGGAATCTCCCCACGTGGTGCCGGGCGAAAAAAAAGAAATTAACGACTTCGGGAAACCGGCCAAAGAAACCGAGCCGGCCACGCGCAAAGAAGCCGAAAGCGCGTTGGCGCAAAAGCGCAACGACGACGAAATAATTTCTTTGCTTAAGGAGACGACCGGAATGCTGCGCGACCAATTGAAAGTTAAGGACGATCAGATAAAAAATCTTGACGATAAAGTTGGCCAGCTGATCGAACGTAACCGCGAAACCAACATTTTACTGAAAGGCTTGCAGGATAAAATCATGCTACTGGAGAAGCCCAAAGATGGGAATGACATGCGCGTCCAGCATGCCGATGCCGATCAGCCAAGTCCGACGGCGCATAAGTTTGAGGAGCCGCATTCGCCGGAAGTATTGGCTAAGGATGATAAAAATATTAATGTGCCGGTTAGGGTAAAGATATTTTCCGATCCCGCCAGTATTAACAATCCAGACAAAGAAGCCACTATTGATTTTGCCAAGCCGCCGGCCACTAACTCAATGGCTCCGCGGCCAAGTTCGCCGGCAAGCGAAAATTATGAAAAAAAAGGATTGTTCGGCCGGCTGTTCAAATAACGATTTTGTTTCCTGGTCCCGCCTTGGCGGGGCTTTTTTTGGCCGGCCTGGCCGAGGATTGAGTAATGATTTTGAATGCTTTAAGATTAGAATAACAAATCACTTGTTCTAATCCGATGGAATAGTCGCGAGCGTTATTCTATCGCGGCATTATAATGAAATCTTTTGTTCCGGCGCAATTGCCGCCAAAATTAAATTATGAATCGTTAATTCGCGTGATTGGCGAAGCTCATGGCGCGATCGGCGAGCTGAGTGGATTGTTGCGAAAAAACATTTTAAGCCCTGATCTTTTGGTGACGCCGCTGCTGACTAAAGAGGCGGTTTTGAGTTCGCGCATCGAAGGTACTCAAGCCACGCTCGAAGACGTTTTTGAATACGAGGCTCAGGGAAAAACCACCCAGGCGGACGCGAAGGAGCGCGATATTACTGAAATAATCAATTATCGCCGGGCGATGAATTTTTCAATGGACGAGTTGAAACAGAGACCGATAAATCAGAATTTTATAAAAAAAATTCACTACCTTCTTCTTGATTCGACTCGCGGCGCCGACAAAGATCGGGGACAGTTCCGTTCCGGGCAAGTTTACATAGGAGCGCAAGGGGCGCCAATAGAGGAGGCGAGTTATATCCCTCCGGCGCCAAAAGAGCTGGCCGGACTGTTGAAAAATTGGGAAACGTATATCAGCTCGAACCAGGAGAAAGATCTTTTAATCCAAATCGGCGTGGCGCATTACCAGCTGGAGGCGATACATCCGTTCCGGGACGGCAATGGCCGCGTGGGCCGTCTTTTAATTCCGCTGTTTTTATTTCAGCGGGATATGCTGTCGTCGCCGCTTTTGTATATCAGCGAATATTTCGAAAAAAATCGCCGCGATTATTACGGATATTTGCGCGGGGTTACCGAAAAAGGGGACTGGGAATCATGGCTGAAGTTTTTTCTTTTGGCGCTGATAACGCAGTCGCTGAAAACCCAGAATTCGATTTCCAAAATATTGGAATTGAACGAACGGTTGAAAAAAGAAATCGTGGCTGCCAATTCGGTTCACGCCCACGATCTTTTGGATCTTCTTTTTTCTTCCCCGATAATCACTTTCGTGAAAATCAAAGACAAGTTGAAAACGAAAAATCCGCAGACGATTTACAATCTTCTTGAAAAATTCATGCAGATGGGAGTGCTGGTAGAAGAGCCGGGAAGGAGGCGCAACCGCATTTTCGTGTTCCATGAACTGCTGGATATTTTGAAGTGATTTTGATAGTGTCGATTAATCGATAAGTAATTACAAAAATATGGAAAATATAAAAAGAGTCGTTAATTTTTTGTTTGAATTGGTTGGCGCAAAAACCGCGCCGCGAAGCGGCTGGCAAAGGATCGGGATAAAGGTTCCCGAATCTTTGGCGGATCACGCCGCGCTGTCGGGCCAAATCGCGTACATCCTGGCGCTGATGGAAGGGGCTAATCCTGAACATTCCGCGGCATTGGCATTGTTCGGCGATATTGCCAGAATAAGAACCGGAGACGAAAACTGGGTTTCCCGGATTTATTCCGACACCAAGAAAAAGGAAGCGGCGGCAATAAACGCGCAAATGTCGGGCCTGTCGTTTGCCGGGCAATTCAACGGTCTTTTTGCCGAGTTGGAGGAAGACAAAAGCAGGGAGGCGGTTATCGCCAAGGACGCGAGCTTTCTTGATATGGCAATACAGTCCAAATATTACGCCGCAAACGGCAATAAAAGCGCGACGCTTTGGTTTGAGGGGGCGGAAAATTCTCTAGGAACCGAATCGGCAAAACAAATTTTTGCCGCGGCGAAAGAAACCGGCGTCGAAGAATGGTGGATGGAGTTGGATTCGATAAAAAAGAAATTTGAATTTTCGCGCGGAAGCAAACAATAACCGGAGCATTGCTTATTATGGAAAACGAAACCGAAAAAATAAATGAATTGATGCGGGAAGGGGAGATGGCGCAAAGAAACGAGGATCTGGCCAAGTCGCTGGGATATTACAGCAAGGCGATGGATGTTCTGGTGGCGCGCGCGAAAGCATACGCGCAAAAAGCAGAGCCCGCGGTGATGGAGGCGATTGTAGGCAGCGGAGTCGTTTCCGCGCAATATCTGTCGAAGTTCAACGAATATTTGAAAAAAGATCATACGGCCGCGATTGTTTCCAACAACATGGCCATGCTGTTTGCCAAAATGGGGAACAAGGCGAGCGCCCGCGATTTCTTTGAGCAGGCGATCGATTTGACGCCGTCCGGCGCGGCCTACGATGATCCTCATATCGGACTGGAAATGCTAAAAAAAATGGGGTGATCTCCGTCCAGGGTGGACTTTTTTGCGTTTTTTTGTTATGATTTTTTCGTTTGGCCCCATCGTCTAATGGCTTAGGACGCTGCCCCTTCAAGGCAAAAATACGGGTTCGATTCCCGTTAGGGCCGCTTTCTTCTCGCAGTAGTCCGGCTACGGCGAGCCAATAGCCGCCGTAATGAGCTGTGTCCAAACTCCGGCAGCGATGCCGTTTTTTTATAGCGAATTATTATGGCTATCGATTATTTAAATCTTTCCCGCGCCGAGGATTTTGGAAATTCCTGGCAACGGAAAACTTACCGTTTTTTGGAGGCGCTTCCCGGAATTATGTCCTGGGCGACGCTGGTTTCGGGGTTTGTTTTGTCCTGGCGCTGGCCGTTTGCGGTGGCGGTTTTCATAATCGCTTTCGATCTTTACTGGCTTTGCCGTGTTTTGTATTTGGCCGCGCATCAGGTTGCCAGTTATCGAAAAATGCAGCAAAGCATTAAGACTGACTGGCATCAAAAACTTGAGGATGATCCGAAAAATAACTGGCGCGACATTTACCATTTGGTGGTGCTTCCGTTTGCGAGCGAAGGCTATGATATTGTCGGACCCACCTTGGATTCGCTTCTGAAATCAGACTATCCCAAGGATAAAATTATCGTGCTTCTGGCGGTTGAGGACCTGCCGTCGGCGCGCGCGTTGCTGAACCGGGTCGAGGCTGATTACAAAGCCAAGTTTTTCGCGTTTTGGTCGGTGATCCATCCCAAGGGGGTCGCCGGCGAGTTGCAGGGCAAAGGCGCCAACGTTAATTGGGCGCTCCGGGAAGTTAAAAATAAATTTTTGCCCGAGTTGGGCGTTAAGCAGGAAAATATTGTCGCGTCGCTTTTTGATATCGATACCAAGCCATTCCCTCAATATTTTTCCTGTTTGACCTGGCATTATCTCAATACGCCCGATCGGTTGCACAAGAGCTATCAGCCGATACCCGTATATAACAACAATATTTGGCAAGCGCCGCTGGTGAGCCGCATAATCGCCACGTCGTCGACGTTTTGGGAAATGATGCAGCAAGAGAGGCCCGAGCAACTGGTGACGTTCTCCAGCCATTCCATGCCCTTTAAGGCGCTTTTGGAGGTGGGATATCCCTATAACGTCGTTTCCGACGATTCCCGGATTTTCTGGCGGGCGTATTTTTATTACGGCGGCCATTATAAGGCGATTCCGCTTTATTATCCGGTATCGATGGACGCGGTGCTGGGAAAGACGACGCTGCGCACAATGGTCAACCAGTACAAACAGCAGCGCCGCTGGTCGTGGGGCGTGGAAAATCTGCCCTATGTTTTCTTCAATCTGTTCATGAATCCGGCCAGTGCCAGGATCAAGCTTCGGGAAAAAATATTCCATATCGTCACGATGCTGGAAGGGTTCTGGTCCTGGGCGACCGGTTCGATCATGACTTTCGGTTTGGGTTGGCTGCCTCTATTGTTGGGCGGGCAAGGGTTCAACACCACTTTGCTGTCGTATAAATTGCCCCAGCTGACGTCGATTATCATGACGTCGGCGATGGTGGGCATGGTGGTGTCGGCAATCATCAGTTTGCTTTTGTTGCCGCCCCGGCCGAAGAATTACGGCAAGTGGCGACATTTTTCCATGCTTTTGCAGTGGCTTTTCCTGCCGGTGACTTTAATCTTTTTCGGTTCGCTGCCGGCGATGGAATCCCAAACCCGCCTGATCATCAACAAGCCGCTCGGTTTCTGGATCACGGAAAAGGGGAATAAAGCCCAAAGCCTGAAACCAAAATCCTTAAACTGAAAAACGGATTAAAAAAATGTTCTTAAGCTCGTATCTTGAAGTAATTGTCGCGGCGATAATTTGGGGGTCGGCGGGAGTATTTATCAAATACATAAATTTGCCTCTGGAGACGCTTTCTTTTTTCCGTTTGGCGGTGCCAAGCGTTTTTTTATTTGCTTTTTTTGCTGCGAAAGGGAAACGGCTTTTTTTGGGAAATAACAAATTGATTTTATCCGCGTCGCTGCTGAACGTTGCCAAAACCTTTCTTTATTTTGTCGGATTTACCTTTACTTCGATCGGCAATGCGGTGATTGTGTTTTTTACCTGGCCGATTTTTGTCGCTTTTCTGGAAACTGTTTTTCTGAAAGAAAAGATGACGAAGAAAAATTTAGTTCTGTTATTTGCCGCGTTTCTGGGGATTGTGCTGGTGTATCTGAACCGCAAATTCAGTTTTTCCGACCATGATTTCATCGGTATGGCGGCCATGACTCTGTGTTCTTTTGCAAATGCCGTATCAATGGTTATATTCAAAAAAGTGAGCCTGGGGTATTCAAAATATGAAATGATATTTTACCAGAATATCGTGGGGGCGATTGTGTTTTTGCCGTTTGTGTTTATTTATCCGGCGCCGAATTATGCGCAGGTTGCCACAGCCGTAATTTATTCGATTTTAGTCGGAATCGTCGGTTTTGTGTTTTATTTTTCCGCCCTTAAAAAAATAAAAGTTTCCACGGCATCATTCCTTTCGTATTTCGAGCCGGTCAGCGCGATTCTGTTCGGCGCGATTCTGTTCGGCGAAAGACTAAGCTGGAACATGGTCGCCGGCGGTTTGCTGATCCTCTCCGCGGCGATAATGCTGAAGTTCGGAGAAACGAAAAATAGCGCGGCATTGCCGGTAGAATAATTTTTATCATTTAAAAAATCGCAGGAGGAAGCCTCTTGCGATTTTTTGTTGCGATCATTCAGGTATTCATTTCATTCCAGGTGGGCGCGGTTGCGGAAGTGCTGAACGCGGGAGCGGAGGAGGGGGTGGCGCGCGAGAGTAGGGTCGCCGGCCAAAACGGACTTGGCGGCGTTGCGGGATTTTTCAACCAGGAACACGTCGGCGAGCGAGGCCATGGCCAGATCGGGCGCGCCCCATTGCTGGGAACCGAAGACTTCGCCGGGGCCGCGGATTTCCAGATCTTTTTCGGCCAGGTCAAAGCCGCTGTCGAATTTAAGCATCGCGCTCAGGCGGCGGGTGGGATAATCGCAAAACAGCAGGCAATACGATTGATGTTCTCCGCGGCCCACGCGGCCGCGGAATTGGTGCAATTGCGCCAGGCCGAATTTATGGCTGCCTTCAATGGCCATGACCGTGGCGTTGGGAATGTCGATGCCGACTTCGATTACCGATGTCGAAACAAGAATGTCGATTTTTCCATCTTTCATTTTTGACATCACCGCTTCTTTTTCCACCGCTTTCATTTTGCCGTGCATCATATCGACGCGCAGTTCGGGGAACACTTCTTTTGATAATTTTTCATATTCTTCTTTCACGGCTTTGACCGCGTCCGCGCCGGACCAGTCGGCTTTCGGATCGAACAGAATGCCGTCCCGTTTTTGTTCGGGCTTGTTTTCGTCGGGATCGATGCGCGGGCAGATGACGAACGCTTGGCGCCCTTTTTTTATTTCTTTCCGTATAAATTCATAAGCGTTGGCCCGTCCGTCGGGAAGGATTATTTTTGTTTCGATCCGTTTGCGGCCCGCGGGCATTTCATTGATCAACGCCAAATCAAGATCGCCGTAAACCGTGAGCGCCAGGGTGCGGGGGATCGGCGTGGCGGTCATTGAGAGCAGGTGCGGAACCAGGGATTTCTTGGAATTGGTTTTGTTGTTTTTCGCCAGCGCGGCGCGCTGATCGATTCCGAAACGGTGTTGTTCGTCCAAAATTACCAGGCTCAAGTTTTTGAATTCCACGCCCTTCTGGATCAGGGCGTTGGTGCCGATTAAAACGGAAACTTCGCCGCTTTTCGCCTGTTCCGTTACCGCGGTTTTCGACGCGGAGCCGTATGAAGAAAGGCTGGAGTTTTTGCTGCAAAGCAAGCCGATTTCAATTTCGAATCCCGCCAGCATTTTGGTGAGGCTGGCGTAATGCTGCTGGGCCAGGATTTCCGTGGGCACCATGATTGCGGTTTGCGCGCCGGCGCGAGCGGCGCTTAACGCCGCGATCATCGCCACGATAGTTTTTCCCGAACCCACGTCGCCCTGCAGCAGGCGGTTCATCGGCCGGGATTTTTCCATGTCTTTTAAAATCCGGTAAGTTGTTTCGCGCTGGGCCTGGGTTAGGGTGAACGGCAGGGATTTGACGAACTCTTTCACAAGATTCGCGTCAAATTTGATTGCCAGAGCTTTTTCGTTGTTGAGTCGCACCCGTTCGCGCAGGACCGCCAATTGGATGAAAAACAATTCTTCAAACGCGAAACGTTTCCGCGCGCTTGCGGCGAACTCTTCCGATTCGGGAAAGTGAATTTGTTTTATCGCGTCGCTCCACGGCATGAAATCGCCGCCGCCCATTAAGTTTTGAGGCAGGGGATCGGGCATTTTTGAATAGCCGGCAAGGAGGGGTTTGATGATGTAACGCAGCCAGCGCGACGAGACGCCCGCGGTTTCCGGATAGACCGGCACCAGCCGGCCGGTGTGGGTGTAGTCTTCTTCGGTTTCAAAGCCGTCGCGCACTTTCTCGTACATCGGATTGGAAAGATATTTGGCGCCTTTTCTGTCCACAAGCTTACCTGCTAGACACACAACAGTACCTTTTTTAAGGGTACTGGCAAGATAGGGTTGGTTAAACCACAGCGCTTTGACCGTGCCGGTGGCATCAGCCACGATCGCTTCGATCAAGGTCATATGCCGTTTCCAGATGCGGATGATTTTTACGCTCTCGATAGTTCCCTGGATGCAGGAAGTTTTGTCGATTTCCATTTCGGAGATATTGGTGCGCGAAGAAAAATCCTGATAGCGGGAAGGGAAGTGATACAACAAATCGCGCATCGTCAAAATTCCCATATTTTTCAAGCGGGTTTTATAGGTCGGGGAAATGCGCGTGAATTTTTCGATCGGAGTTTCAAAATCCATGAGAGCGATTAATTTCCAATTTCAAATATCAAATTTCCAATGAATATCCAATTTTATAATTATCAAATGTCGAAAAATAATTTTCTTATATTTTGAAATTTATTTGACATTGGAAATTGGCAATTTGAGATTTTCTGTCCTTATTCTACCAAAGCTATGTTATAATAACAGTTAAGATGAAAATAATCTATAATTTATAAATTTTATGGCTCAAAGCAATCAAGATATGAGTTCTTTGTCTTCGCTTATCACCCTCGTTGTCGGTGCGATAATTCTCGCGGTTCCGGCGATGCAGATTTTGGGTTTGTTTGGTTTGCTGGCAGATATCGCCGGTTTCATAGTTTTGGTTTTGCTTGTCGGGTTGCGCGTGGTTGATCAATATGAACGCGCGCTGGTTCTGACGTTGGGGCAGTATTCGGGAACGCGCGCTCCGGGATTAACCTGGATACTGGTGGGGATCCAAAGAATGGTAAAAGTTGACATGCGCATTACGACCACAGACATTCCTTCGCAGGAAGTGATCACCAAAGACAATGTGCCGGTGGGTATCAACGCGGTGGTTTATTTCCAGGTTGAATCGGCCGAGAAGGCGATTTTAAACATTAAAGATTACACTTTGGCGGTTTCCCAGTACGCCCAGGCGGCGCTGCGCGACGTGATCGGCGGCATCGAGCTGGATCCGCTGCTGAGCGAGCGCGAGAAAATTTCCGAAGAAATCAAAAAAATCGTTGACCAGGCAACCAACAGCTGGGGGATCAATGTTACCGATATTAAGATCCAGGACATCGAATTGCCCGCGGATATGAAGCGCGTCATGGCCAAGCAAGCCGAGTCTGAACGCGAACGCCGCGCCATTATCATTCGCGCTGAAGGCGAATTCCAGGCCTCGACAAAACTGGCCGAAGCGGCCAAAATGTTAAGCGATACGCCGGGAGGCCTTTCGATGCGCACTTTGCAGACGATCGAAAAGATCAATCCCGACCCCTCCAAGACCGTGATCTTTGCCCTGCCCGTGGAAATCATGGAAGGCTTCCGAAAGCTGACCGGCGGCAAATAAAATAAATTTGTATTTTGAGCCCGGGGTAACCCGGGTTTTTGTTTGGGTTGACATAAAAGCCAATATAATTAATATGGAAACAAAACGAACAGAGGTGTTAATTTGGTTGAAGTTAGGGGTGTGGTAGTCTCCTGTCGGGTGAAAGATGGAGGCGCATCGGTAATTATAAAAACTTCCCACGGAGGGTTAGAGTCGGTTGAATATTTGGGCAGTGTACTGGATTTGCCGCAAGTCGGGGACGAAGCTTCTTTTAAAAAACAAGAAGTGGGATTAGGCAGAAGGGTTACAATCACTGATTTGCGGTTCGAACGGGCTCAAAAAGAGACCAATGAAGAATATTCGCCGAAGGGTATGGATCAGGATCGTATATATTTTGCTTATGTTGACGGCAAACTATATTGTCAGAATACTGCGCGCTGGTTTGATGCGAACCATCCGCGGCTTGGGCGAGGAAAGGATACTCTTGCTTCCAGGGGTAAACTTACCTGGAAAACCAAGATTTCTGGACAGATGTCCGTTTGCGAAGATCCGCGCAGGAGGCGATAAATTTATATTTTAATCGTTTTTCTGCGCGCTGTTTTTTTATATAAACCGAAAAATGGTAAAATCGAAATATGAAAACTACTTTTTGCCGGACTGATACTTGCGACCAATTGAAATTGCCGGGTTTGCTTTTTGAGCCGGAGGCGGGGTCGAAAGTCGGGATTTTGCATTTGCACGGCCGGGCCGGCGGATTTTACGCCAACGCTTTTTTGGACGAAATGGCCGAAACTTACAATGCGGCCGGATTTGGTTTTCTGACGGTTAATCTGCGCGGCCACGACCAGATCGCGGATTTCCGGGTGGGCGATACCGACCAGATAAAAAGGATCGGGCAGGCGTTCGATGTTTTCGAAGAATCCATTTTTGATATTGATGCCTGGGTGAAATTTTTACGATCGCGCGGTTATGAAAAAATTATTTTGCAGGGGTACAGCCAGGGCGGCGGGAAAGCGGTATATTTTTTAAATGAAGAACCGCAAGCGGATGTTATTGCGCTGGTTTTGATGTCGCCGGCGGACGCCGCCGGGTTATTGAAAAAACATGATCCGCGGAATTTTGAAAAAGATTTGGCGGAAGCGGAAACCATGGTTGCGCAGGGGAGGGGAAACGAATTGCTGCCGCGGCCGATCCGCGGCACGTATTATGTTTCAGCAAAAAGCTTTGTTGATGAATTTGGCGATCAAACCAAAGCAAACATTTTTCCGGTTTTTGA